>ERZ827478.107-NODE-107-length-92617-cov-20.736674_pt1 | contig 92617 bp, 93 predicted proteins | sample MGYA00519705_ERZ827478 | MGnify/ENA primary metagenome ERZ827478 (study PRJEB31778, sample SAMEA3449318) | human gut metagenome | biome: human gut; feature: human-associated habitat; material: faeces | place: United Kingdom | collected 2010/2012 ...
GGCCAGGAAGCGGTCAAATTCGGTGGCGGCGGCGGCATAGCCGGGCACGTCGCGGCGGTGGCCGTACAGCATGTCGAAGTCCACCAGGTTGACAAAGGCCAGGCCCTCGAAGTCACGGGTCTGCAGCGCCTTGGTGAAAGCGATGCCGTTGGTGTTGCCGGTGGTCTTGATCTTTTCGGTCACGCCCTCACCGTCAAAGATATCGTAGATCTTGCCCACGGCGGGGTGCTTCTTGCAGATCTGCTTGCCTTCGGGCAGCTTGAGATTGACGTTGATCCAGTAGGCCACCCCGGCACGGCCGGTCTTGTCGGTGATGATGATGGGCACGGGACGGCCCAGCAGATGCTTGGTGTCGAAGATGTTGTAGATCTCTTCGTTCTTGGCCAGGCCGTCGGCATGCACACCGGCGCTGGTGGCGTTGAAGTCGCGGCCCACGAAGGGATAGTTGTAGGGGATGTTGTAGTGCAGTTCTTTTTCGAAGAACTCGGCCACCTCGCTCAGGATGGTGGTGTCGGCGGCGGCATCGTCACCGGTGAGCGAGATGTACTCGATGATCAGGGCTTCCAGCGGCGTGTTGCCCGTGCGCTCGCCTATGCCGAGCAGCGAGCAGTTGACCGACGCCGCGCCGTAGAGCCATGCCGTGGCGGAGTTCACAACGGCCTTGTAGAAGTCGTTGTGCCCGTGCCACTCCAGCAGCTCCGCCGGGAAGCCGCCGTAGTTGCGCAGTCCGTAGACTATTCCGGGCACGCTGCGGGGCATGGAGGCGCCGGCGTAGGGCACGCCGTAACCCATCGTATCGCAGGCGCGTATCTTGATGGGCAGGCCGCTCTGCTGCATGAGATCGCTTATCTCATGCGCAAAGGGCACGACGAAGCCGTAGAAGTCCGCGCGCGTGATGTCCTCAAAGTGGCAGCGCGGGTGGATGCCCGCGTCCAGCGCGTCCTTTATGACGGCCAGATAGCCGTCCACCGCCTCGCGGCGGGTCTTTTTGAGCTTTTTGTATATGTGGTAGTCCGAGCAGCTGACGAGTATGCCGCACTCCTTCAGGCCGAGGTCCCGCGCGAGTTTGAAGTCCTCGCGGCTGGCGCGTATCCAGCCCGTTATCTCCGGGAACTCGTAGCCGAGGTCCTGGCACATGCGCAGCGCCTTTCTGTCGCGCTCGCTGTACACGAAAAACTCCGACTGTCGGATTATCCCCTTGGGTCCGCCCAGCTTGTGCAGCATCTTGAACAGCTCCACTATCTGCTCCGGCTCATAGGGCGCGCGGCTCTGCTGTCCGTCGCGGAAGGTGGTGTCGGTTATCCAGATGTGCTCCGGCGGGTTCGCCGGGGTCAGACGAAAATTGAAGGTGCACTTAGGCACCTCCTCATAGGGGAACATGTCACGGTACAGGTTTCCCGTCTCCCGGTCCTGAAGGCTGTACTTGTACTCGCATTCCATCAGGACGTTGTTTTTGCTGTTGAGCTCTATCATGCCGCTGCTCCTCTCCAAGAGTCTGCACCCATTATAACAGCTGAAATGAATTTTGCAAGTGTAATCTTTGCAAATTGCAGAATATTTTCTTGCATAAGCGGCGATATCGCGTAGATATATATGCAATAATGCAAGTCGGCTTTCATTGTCTTGCATTTTGAGACGTAAAAACCGCCGGACTGGAGGGAGTCCGGCGGTCGGACAAGAGCGGCGGCCACAGGCGGGCCGCCACCCGTGGTCCCGGATCAGGGTAGGCACTGGCCCTTTTGTGCCCAGGTCTTGTACTTGTTTTTTGTTAAATTGTACCACATATACATGCTTTGTCAAGTCGGAATATTTAACAATTTAACGCAAAAAACAGGAGCGTTTTCACGCTCCTGTTCGCCAGCATTTGCATCAAAGCAGCATGATGCCCGCCGCCTTGCACTTTTCTATGGTCTCCTCGTCCCAGACGGAGGCCTGGACCTCGCCTATGTGCGCCTTGCCGAGCATGAGCATCGACATGCGCGACTGGCCGATGCCGCCGCCGATGGTGAGGGGCAGCTCGCCGTTGAGGAGCATCTTGTGGTACATGAGCTCGCGCCTGTCGTCGCAGCCGGCCATGGTGAGCTGGCGGTCCAACGCGGCGGGGTCCACGCGGATACCCATGCTCGAGAGCTCAAAGGCGCAGTCGAGCGGCTCGTACCAGACGAGGATGTCGCCGTTGAGGCTCCAGTCGTCATAGTCGGGCGAGCGGCCGTCGTGCGGCTTGCCGGACTTGAGCGGAGCGCCGATGCCGATTATGAAGGCGGTGCCGTGCTCCTTGAGGAACTCGTGCTCGCGCTGCTTGGGCGTGAGGTCGGGCCAGCGGTCCTCCAGCTCCTGGGCCGTCACGAAGGTCACGGTGCGCTGTATCTTGCCCAGGCTGGTCAGCGCCGGATAGATGGCCTGGAGGGTGTCCTGCGTGTCGCACATCGCGCCGACGATGTCCATGACGGTGCTCTTGAGGTAGTCGAGGTTGCGGTTTTCGGGGAGGATTATCTTCTCCCAGTCCCACTGGTCGACGTAGACGGAGTGGAGGTTGTCCAGCTCGTCCTCGTCGCGGCGTATGGCGTTCATGTCCGCGTAGATGCCCTTGCCGGGGTAGAAGTCGTAGCGCTTGAGCGCGAGGCGCTTCCACTTGGCGAGGGACTGCACCACCTGGGCGTGAGTGCCGGTGCGCTTAATGTCGAAGTCGACAGGGCGCTCCCAGCCGTTGAGGTTGTCGTTTATGCCGCTCCTGCCGTCCACAAACAGCGGGGCGGAGACGCGGAAGAGGTTCAGCACGGCGGCAAAGCGGTCCTCAAAGAGGCGCTTCATCAGGCCGATCGCCTTCTGCGTGTCGTAGACCGAGAGTATGCTCTTGTAGCCTTCGGGTATAACTGTGTTCATTTGTCCAACGCTCCATCCGTCAGTAAGTTTACTATCTTGCCGTACATGATCTCCGCGTCGCGGCGAAAGCGCTTTTCTATGTCCTTGGCGCAGGACTCGTCCGAGACGAGGACTGTCATGTTTATTATATCCCCCTCGCCGTCCGAGAGCGAGAGCTTGACAAAGCAGCCGTTTTTCTCCACCGTGTGCTCGGCAACGATGAGCGCATCGCGCCGCATCTGGGCGGCGATGGGCTTTATCAGCCGCTCGGCCTTGGAGCGGACGGAAAACGGCAGGCTGGTCTCCGCGGCCTCGCAGTTGCGGATGCCCTTTTCGGTTATCATGTAGCGGCTGTTCTCCAGCTTGTCGATGTGGCCGTTGTCCACGAGGTCGGCGAGGCACTGGGAGTAGTCAAACCAGCTCACGCCCGTGTCGCAGAAGCAGAGCTCCGCCAGCGTGTCCGCGTCCACCGGCCTCGGCAGGCGGCGGAGGATGAAGAGGATGAGTATCTTGGTGTCCAGCTCCCCGTGAATAAAACCGAAGTTGTCCATATTTTCGTCCTCCCTTCCGCGCCGGTCAACAGCTTGTGAGTTATTATACCACACATTCGCGCCGCGGTACAGATTATTTATTTTCACAAGCGGGGGCGCGGCGCATAGACTGTATTGAAGTCCGCTTCAAATCTTCTCAGAGGAGGAAACAACATGGCAGACAGGGTTTTGCCCGGCCCGGTGGACAGCTCGGCCTGTATCCGGGAAGCCGTCTGCGTCCACACCAAGAAGATCTATGATTCTTGCAGGGACAAAGACTGACCGTTTTAAAAAACAAGCGCCGGAGGCAGCCGCCCCCGGCGCTTTTCTTAATGCCATGGTGTTTTTGCAAGCGAGCTTTCCTTGTACCCGGCTGCATAATGGAGCTGGTCCTTCTGCGCCGTACTCAGCGGCAGACTGTTTATATAATCCCACACGCGCTGCTGCTTTCCGTCTCCGGAGAAGTCGCTTATCGCACGCAGAAAGGCCACATACTCATATGTGTCGATGCCTTTGCTGCGCGCCGCCTGGTACTTCTCGTAGGCGCTGTCGGACATTATCGCCGAAAGCGCGGCGTCCTTGTCCCTCTCGCTCAGCGGCATCTCCGCAATCGCCAAATACCGCTCGACGGTGGAAGCATCCTCAGGCATGGCGTCAAGTGTTTCCGCCGCATCAACGGCCGCATCTGACTTCATTCCGGCACTGTAGAATTCCAGATAGTCGTCAAGCGTCCCGTTCTCCCTCTGCTCAAGCGCGTCGGTCAGGCTGAGCCCGGACTCGATAGCGTCCGTCAACTTGGAGTATTGTGAGGGATTACCGCTCTCTGTGGTCGCGTCCGTTCCCATGATCGTCCCTATGGCCGCGAGCTTTTCCTCGTCAGTGAGCCCGTCCAGCTTGTCTATTGCACCGTACTGCTGTACCTGCGACACGCTCTTTTTGCCATCCTCCGGCTCAAGAGAATACAGTGCCTCGGTTATCCGGGCTGCGTTGCCGGGGCTGACGCCCGCATCAACGAGTTTGTTGTACCGCTCAACTCCATATTTGCTGTTGGTGACCACGCCCATGATGCCGCCCCAGTCTACACTGCGTCGCAGCATGTCGTCAATAGCCTCGTCATAGTCATCGGTTATGAGGTTGCTGTACAGCGTCGCCTTGAGCTCGTCGGATATATCCAGGGCAGATATCTTCTCGCGTTTTATGTCATTTGCACTCTGCGTCTCCGTTTTCTCCGTACCCTTGATATCCATTACCACGTCGAAGGCATCATAAGCATCTACGCCGCCGCCGAGCAGCGCGGCATAGGCGGCGGTTTGCTTGGCTGAGAAGCCTCCAAAGCCCCTGTCTATCCACTCCTGCCCGCCTTTCGTGGAGGTCGTTCCGAAGACCATGGCTGTCAAAGCATCTTTGACATTCCTCTCCACAGGGTACTTGAGCGTAGGATTACTCTCGGCGTCTTCGCCGTATACGCCCCCTTCAGCCACAGCGTTCACGCCCTTTACGAACTTTGACAGCTGCCCTCCTCCGAACGGCAGCAGCAGGTATGCCAAGGGGTCTTTAAACGCCGACTGTATAGGCAGGCGCCCGCCGTCGAACACAGGTCCGCCTATGAAAGGCAGCTGACCGCCCAGCTCTTTCCCGAAGTTCGCAAGCGCCGTCGCCGCGTCAGTCCTTTCCGTTGCTAAGGAAACGTCATTACCGGTTATCATGTCCACGGCCAGCTCAATGGTGTTCGGCAGCGCATAGCCAAAGAGGTCTCCCGAAAGCTCATTGAGCATATTCAGTGGGTCTAGCGCCGGGCGGCGTCCGACTATTGCCTCATAGAGTTCATCATACAACCAGGCTCCGAGCATGAACTTGAGCAGAGCCACGGCAAGCGACTTTTTGCCCCGTTCCTTGAGATTCCTGGGCAGGTCCCTATACAGGTATGACAGCTGGTTGTTTACCTCGACCTGGAACTGCGTGAATAGCTTTGTAAAGGGATTGCGGGACTCGAATATCGTGGGCAGCGCGCCCTTGCTGCGGTCTGCAATGAGGCTGGCCGCAAAGCTGTCCGCCTCCTCCATGGCCGCCGGCTCGCTCATGCCCAGCTTGAGATTAGAATTGTACCGCGCGCGGACCACGGTCTCGGAGGTAAACATGTCTATCCATTCCATTGGCTTCGTGAGGATTTTAGAGGCATCCTGCGTCCAGCTAAGCACGAGAGGATCAGAGCCCATGCGGTTGGTCAGGAAGTCAGATTTGGTTCGGAAGCCGTCGTCCTTGACCATCGCACTCAGCGTGTCGCGCATGCTTGTCAGGATGTCCCCAGCGCTCACCTCGGCCCAGGCCTGAGATATCGGGATGAAGTTCGTAAGCCAGGAGCCGGGGTTTACTGCCACCATGTTCGCGGCCACTCGGTTTTCAAGGGCTTTCGAAAAGTTGTAGAAGTCCCGACCTGCAAAAAACTCTATGCCTCTGTCCGCCGCACTGCGCTTGTTCGCCAGGAGGTTGGTATATTCCTCTATGTTGTTGACATAGTTTGAGAGTTCATACCTTCCCTCCTCCTGCTTCTTTCGTACCGCCTCATCTTTCTGCTCCTCGGTCAACCGGGAATCAGCCCTTATCTCGTCTACCTGCGCCTGTATACCCGGCTCAGAAGTTCGGTATCGTATCTGCGAGGCCAGAGCCCGGAGCCGCTGTATATCGTCGGTGTGATAGATGACATCGCTCACGCCCTCGATATACCGGTCGAAGCCCTGCACCGCGTCAAAGGTGGTGTCGAAGCCCTGTCTCTGCATGATATTCCCGACCCAGCGTATGCCGGGCTTGAAGGTGTGCGTCAGGCCGCTTATGGATGTAGGCAGAGCGTTCACTTCCGTGTTTACGTCCAGCCCCTTGCCGACGAGCGCGGCAAGGCGGTCCTTCAGCGGCACATCCTTCATATTTGCGGCCTTGAAGGCCCGGCCCAGCAGGCTTTCCCCCTTCGCATCATCAAAATGCGGGAAATATCCGTGCCGGTAGTCCACAGGCTCATAGCCGTTTCGTATGCGTACCTGGTTCATCAGCGAGAACAGCTCGTCATAGATTTTCCGGAACTCCTCGACGGCGGCTGTGATTTTCTCCTTGTCCAGGCCCGGGCTTTTGGCCCAGAGGTCGTCCACCAGCGCGCGCCACTCGCTCAGGCTGTGGCCGTTGCGCCAATCGCTGCCCCCTCGTTTGAGTTGCTCCTCTATCATGGAGATGTTGTCCAGGGCCTCGCCGTATATCTGCACAGCCGCGGCCTCGCTCACCGCATCGCCCTTGCGGGTCTTTCTGTCAAGGTCGAGTTCTCTCACTCTGTCGCGCAGCTGCGTCTTGTATACCGTGCGGCGCGCCTCGTTCTTGTGTACCGGCGTGAAATATGTCTCGATGATCTTCTCCGCCGTCGGGCCGTCAAAAACATAGCGGGCGTTCCGCTCCTGTGTCTCGCGCATATAGGACGCGCCGCGGCGCTTGTCCTTCATCCGGCTTGCGCCCGCCAGTATGTCGTCAGCCTGTGCGCGGAGAGCAGCGCGCCGCTTTGTGTTGAATTCCTTCAGAGCGCCGGCGAAGGCCTCATATTCCCGCTTGGCCGCGTATATTTCCGCAATGCCTGCGCGGTTTGCGGTGGACGGGATGTCTTCGGCGCTGATCTCCCCGCGCATGAGCTGGCCAAGCAGCTGCCTGTCCCTGTCGCTCAGGAGGTTGCGCCGCACGGCGCGCTCATAGGCCCGCCGCGCCTTTTTGCCCTCATCCCATAGTCTTTTTACCCTGTCCAGCTCTCCCTCAGTCGGGCCGGTTTCGGCTATCTCCAGTAGTCGCTCAAGCTCCGCCCGCTTGGCGTCCTGCTCAAGTGCTATCTGCCGGACCGTGCGCAGGCTCTCATAGGCGCGGCCAATCTGCTGCTTGAACTCATCATAGGCCCAGCGTTTATATTCCGCAGCGTCGGGGCCGTAATACTCGTCGAGCGTTCGCTCCGAGATACGTATACTGTCGGCGACATCTGCAATACGCTCAAGCTGGTCCGTTGGATTTGTAATATCTTCCGGAAAGAATCCCGGCGCCATCTCGCTCAGTTCACCGTAAACCTGATCCACACCGCGCCCATCTTCACTTATGCGCAGACGTCCGAACTGTCTTTTCCTCCAGTCGTTGAAATCCGCTATGTCGCTTTTAACTGTCTCGCTAACTCTTATTGGCGTGGTCCGGAGGTAGTCAAGTATGGGCTTGTTTTCGCGGTAAAACTCATCGTCTCTTATGATACCGTTGGCATAGGCTTCCTCGAACAGCTCGGCGCCGCTTTCCTCAGATACGGTCCCTTCGCGGAAATATTCGTCCGCTATCTGCTCGGCTATCGGGCGCAGCTCGCTCCGGCCCGCGTGATACGGCACGCCCAGGCTCTTCCCGAGGTCATTCACCAGGCGCGAGACGCTTCTCTTATACTCCGTCTGCGCTTTTTTGGGAAGCGCCAGCAGCGCAGTGTTCGCCCTGACACCAGCCTTGAAGCCGTACTTCTCCGTCAGCCAGCGCTGGTATTCCGCCTCGTCCTCGGGCGAGAGCTCCATACGCTCCACAGCCTCAGGCTCTGACTCGAGCAGCGAAGCAAGCTCGTTCTGCTCCATCTGGTACGCGCCCTGCACAGGCTCGATGTCCGTTTGCTCAAGAGGCACAACGGCGCGCTTGCCGCTGTCCTTGTTCCAGAAGGATACGACAAGTCTGTCCCGCGGAGCGAGGCCAACTACGAAGCCATAGTTTCCCTGCTCTTTGGAGCGCACCCAGGTCTTGTACGGCATTATCTGCACGCCGTCTATCTCGGGATACCCCGCCGCCTTCGCCGCGTGCTCAGTCTCCAGCCAGTAGGGATTCCCCCGGAAGTAGTCAGGCACGTCCTCCCGTTCATAGTCCTCATCGACCGAGAAGCGGGCGTTGACATTATCGCCCAAGGCGGATATACTGTTATCGGAGTCAGTCGCGGTATAACTGGCAGTTCCCGGTGACGGGTTTGTGCTTCGCCGCGGCTGGCTCCTGTTTTGTATTTCTGTCCTTGTGAGGTGCGTGATGTCGTACAGCATCAACCTGCCGTCTTTCAGGGCGGCGACTATCACATCCGCGGTGTAGTCGCGGTCTCCAATTCTAAACTGCACTTTCCCGCGCGAAAAATCTGTAATGTCATCCCGCCTCGGATGGTCAAGGCCTTCATTGACATAGTCCGTAGATGCAAGCAGTAACTCGTCAGCGTTGTTTGCCGTCCGATATTTGTCTGCGAACGCAACGGGGTCATTTGCGCGCAGCCAGCGGCTTGTACCGCTCCATGTCAGTTCTCTGCCCGTCCGGCCTCCAATATTGATTTCACTGTTCCCCACGGTTATGCCGTCGGGGAATTTTTCGCGCAGCACCGCCTTTACTTTGCGGGCCCAATCCTTCTCTGGCACTCCGTCGAGTATGTCCTCTTCTACAGTAACGTAGGGCCTGTTATCAGTATCATAGTCAATCGAGGCCTGAACGCCTGCGCCGCTCTGTGCAAATATCGTGTCCTCATTGCCCAAATCAGGCGGAGTTGCGCGGCGCTCATCCACTGTGAGTTTCCGGCGTGCTTCGGCGTCTCTGGCCTCAATTTCGCCTGATGTGTTGGTGTACATGGCGCGATATTCACCCGGAATATCATCCATCCGCCGCTCAAGGTCAAGCAGCTTGCGAAACCACTCGTTACTATAGAGTTCAGCATACAGTGCGTCCTGCTCAGCTTCGTATCGCTCATAGTCCGCGGCCTCCTCCGTGCCCAGTTCAGCAAACATGGTTCTATTCAGCTCACGGTCAAGTTCGCGGTATCTGGTGAACTGGTTTTGCTCTTCTTGGCTCAACGAACGGAAAAGGTTGTCATGCTCACGCCGTAGGCGCTCACCTACAAGGTCACCGCTTTCATACTCACGTCGAGCCCAGTATTGCGACGACGCTCCACGGGCAAACCCCTCGGCTTCCTGTATGGCGTGCTGTATTTCATGGACAAGCGCATCGTCCCGCTCGCTGTTTTGCAGGCTTTCGCTCAAGGTAATGGTGTTTGTATCAGGATTATAGCCGCCCTGTTTCCCATCTTCCAGGTCCTCGAACACGAGCCGAGCATCCCTGAGCTGAGGATACTGCTCGAACAGCTCTTCGTGCTGGATGTAGTCGGAGAGCCGGGCAGACGTGGCAGAGCCGTCTCCGCGCACGCCCGGCTGCCGATAGAAGTCGCGGTATCGCGGCGCGAGCTCCTCATACTCGGCCCGCTCAGCTTCCGTGACGGCCTCCGAGCCTGTGCCGAGCATCTCCCGCTCGAGCTTGTCGAGAAGCTCGCGGTATCGCCAATAGTCCGGGTCGCCGTAATTCAGGTCGCCCCGCGCGGAGTACCGCATCCCGGAGTCGTCGATCTCGAACCGCCATTTCCCGTCCGCGCCCTGGAACCAGCCCGTGGCCTGCCGTATCGTCTCAGCCGAGACGTTCTGCTCCGCCATGCCCTTCGCCACTTCCAGCGCCTCGAGATCAGCGTTTGCGGCGTTGGTGCCCGCATAACTGTACCGCTCCGCAGGCGGCCCGGTGCGGTCGCGGGTAGCGTCGTCATTCTCTCGACTGCGGATACCAGTGCGCTCCTTTACCGTCTCGCGCGTCGGGTCCGCGAACCGCTCCGCATGTGCCCCGAAGGCGTTGATGCCCGCATAGGCGTCGGCATAGATCTCCTGGAGTATCGAGGCGAAGTATTTGTCCATGAGCGCCGGGTCATACTCCGCGCCATCCGGCACGTCGTATACGCCACGCAGCCGCTCTATGTACACCTGAGCCACACGCCGGAATTCGTCCTCGCCGTACCGCTCGATGATGCGCTGCTTTACATCCGCGTCAAGCCCCGGAGTGTTCGCAGCCAGATCGTGATATACCTCATGTGCGGCTATCTGCGCCGCGGAATAGCCCGCATTGTCCGCCTGCACATAGATGCTGCCCGGCGTCCAAACGCCGCGCACAGCGCGTGTCTTGCCCACTGCGCGCACCTGTATGTTCCCGGCAACGAAGGTTACCCGCTGGCCCGTCCGCCTGTATACGTCAGCCGAGACCGCTCTCAGCTCATCATCATAGGCCGCTTCCGGGATCACCTGAAGCGAGCGCGCCTCTGTGCCGTTCTCAAGGCCGAGGCTGGCGCTGCTTACTCTTTCGAGCCGTAGAGCTCGGACACGAGCCTGTCGAGCAAGAGCTGTTCCGACCTGCTGAGTGGGGCGGGCGGCTTGCTCTGCGCCTCGAGCCAGCTCTCCAGCTTCGACTCCGGCACGCTGACCAGAAAACCGTCCTCCGTCTCCATCTGATACCTGGTCTCCCCATTGCTGCCATTGTTGTCCCTGCTGTCCATTCGATATGCCTCCATTCATTATTTCGTCCGCCGTGGGTAGAACGATATTCCCCGCGACATTTGTTTCCGTTGCCCCGACCTCAGCACGCGGTGAGAAGTCGCCGGCGGTATCAGCCGTCGGTAAAACGATGCCGCCCGCCTCCGCGCCGGTCTGGTTCTCTATCTGGGCTCCCGCTGTCTCAGGCGTGGTCTCCTCAGTTGCCTGGCCCGCTGTCAAGCGACGAATCACGCTGTCTGCGCGCTCCGTGCTTGCGGTCGCCTCCGGCGTCGTGTCTGACGTATTGTCTTCCGCAGCCGCCTCGGCCCGACCGCGGAAGAACGCGCGTGCCATCGTGCGCTGGCGGTTGATTTCGGCCATCGTGGCCGCGTCGCCGCCCAAGTCCGGATGGTATTGCCGCGCGAGATCACGGTACCGTGCCTCGACCTCCTCGAGCGTGTTCGCACCTTCAAAATAGTCTACACCATTATCGGCATATCCGTCCATATCCCGGAAGGAAAAGCCCGCCGGCCGCCGCGCGTAATCAATGGCCGCCGGGCCCTCTATTATTCCAGCGCTCAGCGCGCCCAGGAGGAACGCATACGCCGCGTCCTCAAAGTCAGCCTCATATTCCTCGTCGAAGATTATGGCCGCGAACGCGGGCTCCAGCAGCTCCTGCAGGCCCTCCTCCGTGCCCTCGGATATCATGCTGCCCAGCAGCCGTGCGGCCGTGCTGCCGCTCACCGTGCGTGCCACACGGCCCAGTGCGTTGTCCAGCCCGGCGATTTTGGCGGCGATGCGGCCCGTGCCGCTCTTGCTCAAGGCGCCAATGCCGCCAAGGAGGTATTGCAGCGCGCCCTCGCTCGCGCCGACAAGCGTCGCATAGTTCTGCGCCGCCTCAGAGCTGTAGCCCTCGTTCAGCTTCTGCGTATAGGCGTTACCGCCCGCAGAAGCGCCCAGCGCCGTGCCGCCCGCCGCCCTGCCGATAGCCGATGCCGTGCCGGCTGACAGCCCCGCCGCTCCGAGTGCCCAGCTGCCGAGCGCGCTGGCAAGAATACTCGGAGCCATGTTCGAGAGTGTTGTGCCCAAGGTATAGAGTGTCCCGAGCACCGGGCTCTTCTCCTGTGCTTCCTGCTGTATGAGTTGTGAGGTGATCTGCGTCGACGATACTGGCACGGCCTCACGCTGGAATAGTTGCCGTATGCCGCTGCCGAACTGATCCAGGCCGGCGGGTATCCAGTAGAGCGCCTTCCCCAACGCGCCCAGCTCCTCATATTGAGCCGCACCTTGCCGTTCGGTCAGTGCGGGGCCCATATCTTCAAGGAAGCGATCAGCGGCGTCTTTGCCTTGGGAGGCGTAGAGATAGTTATATATTTTTATCTCATCCTCAGTGAGGTACTGATATCTCCTGAGTGCTACTGGCGCGCCGCTTGGGTCTGTCGTGTGCTCGTTCCTGTAGCGGGCGCTGTCGATGTCGTTGATATAATCATAGCGGGAGTCGCCGGTCACTTTGCCCGGGGCCGAGAGGTCTGCATAGTCCTCCATGAGAGCCAAGGAGCTGTAATACTGCATCTTGTTCCGGCTTTCTTCGGCCTGGAGTTCCTGAATACGCCGAGCATTCTGCTCGATTTGGGCCTCGATAGGGGCAGCCGCCGAGCTTGGGCTCGTCCCGCTCATCTCGTAGACCCGGATAAGGTTGGCCTGCCGCTGCAGGCGGCTGTTCTCATCCTCAAGCCTCTTGGCCTCCGCCGCGGCCGCGTCGGCTCTCTCCATGCCCCCGCTGAGGATATCCCGATACCGCTCAACCCCCGCGCTGTACTTGTCCTGCACGCGGTTGATGTCGTTCACAACGCCGTTGTAGTCGGCTATCATTTTTTCATAGCCGGCATAGAGCTCATCATAGGCGGCTGCATCCTCCGCGGTTTTCACAGTAGTCTGGAGATTCTTGAGCCGATTTTCAGTGTTGGCGATGCTGCCGCTCAGTTCTGTGAGCTTTTTTTCATAGCTCTCAAGCTGACCGCTCCACGCTTTCAGTCCCAGCTCTGCGTCCCCGGTGCTGCTCCAGCTGTCCGGGGACTTTATCGCCTCGACACCCCCGCGACCGGAAAATTTGCCGAGAATGTTCTCAACACTTTTCCCCCCGCCGCTTGGCGTGGCGAAGCTGGGAAGCAGATCTTTTGTGCTTTCTTTGGATTGTGACGGCCATCGCGCAGCGCTATCTTCATCGTTTTTATTGGCGACTTGAGGAAGAGAATGGTTTATCATACGGTCAAGCCGCTCCATAACGGAACTACCGGCCCCGCTGCTTGCGGTGCCGGTTCCGTTAATCATGCGGTCGAGTCGTTCTTGTACGCTGGACATGTTAAACTCCTTTTATCAGTTGCCATAGCCCATGGAGCTAATCAGGTAATCCGCTTCGTCCTCAGTTATAAGCCCCTCCAGAAGTGCGTTTTTAATCATGACTCCATATTGCCTGGGCAAGCCTACAGCCGCACCGGGGCTGATATTCTTGAGCGCATTGTTGTAGCTGGCGAGGATATCCTGTGCCGCAGCAGACATATTGTTCGGGTCAAATGTATTACCCGTCTGAGAGGTGGAATAATATCCGCTCGGCGCCGGGAGCTGTATGCCGAGATCCTCCAGCCCGCGGTAATCGCCGTAGCCGGCCGCAAGCTGGGCCATGTCAACAAGCGTGCCGAAGTCGTTGGTCTGGTCGTTGATCTCGTCGAGCAGCTGCCCGTAGTAAAAGTCGCGGTCGGTGTTGTACTGCTGCAGCTGCGCGAGATAGCGCTCGAGCTCCTGTGCGTCCATGTTGAGCCCGGCCTGGAGGTTGTTCCCGAGCATGTTGTAGCGGTCGAGCCACGCGCCGTAGTCGAAGTCGCGGTCAGTGTTGTACTGGTTGAGGTCCGTGAGGTACTTGTTGTAGTCGCTGGCCTCCTGTCCCTGGACCACACCGAGGTCGGAGAGCAGCATGTTGTAGTCGTTGAGGTACTTCTGATAGGCAAGCTGCTGGAGCTCAGGTATCTTGTCCGTGAGCTGGGCCGCGTAATAGTTGCCCGCCTGAGACGCTGCCGTCTGCGCGTAGCTCGAGGGCAGGCCGCCGCTCGCGGCCGCCGCCGCGCCCAGCGCGTCCTCCGCCGCCCGGTCGCCCTCGCGTATGTAGGCCTTGCGGTACTGGCTGTACAGCGGGTCGGTGTTCGGGTCATAGCTGAAATCCTCGCGCCCGAGTATCTCATCAATGAGGCCGAGGATGGTGTCGTCCCAGCGGTTCGTGTACTCCGGCGCAGGGCCATAGCTGAAGTCCCCATAGTTGAGCATCTGATCATACAGGTCGCTCACCGTGCCCGCGTTGCTGCCGCCGGAGAAGCTCGGCGCGCTTGGGTACTCAAACATGTCCGGGCTCAGCGGCTCGAGGTAGAAGCTGCCGCCGTCTGCTCCGCCGGCATAGCTGCCATAGCTGCCGCGCACGCTCTCAGCGCCCAGGTTGGCAAGCTGCCGTTCGGCATCCGTCGTCGCGTTGTGCCAGTCGCGCTTGTAGCTCAGCAGTGACATGCCTGCGTCCGGGTTGCGCTGTGCCAGCGAGAGGTCGGCGTCCGAGAATTCGCCGAGCAGCCCGCTCTGCTGTGCCGCCTGGCGGAACTGGTCGTAGGTGTACCGGCTTTTGGTCGTCGGTGATCTGAGTGTAGATATAGCCATGTTGCCTCCTTACTGCCGGCCCGGCGTGCTCCTGAGCTCGCTGCCTATCGAGTCCTCGCGTGTCAGGCTGTACAGCCTCCAGCCGCCCGTACCGGTGATTTTGATCTTGTAGTGGTCGCAGCGCCGCGGCACCAGCGGGAGATAGTAGCTCCGCAGCATCTGGCTCTCTATAGTGTTTATCTCTTCCCATGTCCCGCTCGAGTCGAACATCATCCAGAAGGTCACGCTCGACCCGGCGTCTATGGAGATACGCACCTGCAGCTTTGCTATCTGCTTTTTGTTCGGGTCGTTGTCCACGAACTCCCCAAACTCCACCATGCTCTCCACCGGGCTCTCAATAGTCGCCCCATCCGGGATAGAGCGCGGCCGCCCGTTGAGCCAGAGCGTCCCGTCCGCGTCGAGGAAATAGAGGTTGGAGTCCCAGGCGAAGCCTAGCGCCTGCGTGTCGTCCTCCCGTTCCCATATGCCGAGACGAGTGTCGAACACAAAGAGGCTCCACTCCCCCGCCTCATTTTGCATGGAGACGTAGTATTTGAGCCCATCGCTGCCGGCCACGGCGTTGTGGTAGCGCTCGACCCCGAAAGCGGAGGCCACGCTTTGCGTCGTCCCCCCGGAGTAGGCCACGATGCCCGCCCGCGTGAGGAAGAAAAGCGTCTCGCCCGCTATGGCCAGCGAGAGGCTGCTGCCGGCCTCCACGCCCAGCGAGGCACTGCCCATGACCTGAAAATTGGAGGGCGCCGAGCCGTAGACCTTGTAGATCATCTCCTCCTTGAAGAATATCGCGTAGCCGAGGTAGGAGAAGCAGGCCGTGAAGTCGCCCGCGCTGCCCACCTGCACGGCATAGCTGTCCGTGCTCAGGCCGTCGAACACGTTCCAGTTCGTCGGGTCGCCGAGCTTGCTGGCGTATATCGTGTCCCCCTTGCAGCCCCACAGGCGGTTTTCATTCTCGCAAAGAAAATCTATCTCCGGCATCTCGCGGGAGAGCGTGAGCGCCGCCTCAGAGTCCCCGCCCTCGTTTATCACGAAGCTATTCTCGTAGAACATAAGTTTCGTCGCAGTGACCTCGCGGACGATGATAGTCTTGTTGTTCCCGGGGTGCACCGTGGCCCCGCTTATCGTGATGCCGTCGCCGGGCTTGAAGAGCGTCGTGAAGTCCACGCCCGAGGCCTCGATGGTGTTGCTCTTGGCTGTCTCGCCGCCGTAAGTGCCGTCCACGATCTGCGCCGCCCCGGTCCAGGAGGCGTTGAGGCTGCCGAACTCGCCCGTGAGCTTGTTGTAGCAGGCCATGTCCGGCATGATAATAATATAGGCCCCCAGCGCCGCGAAGGTCTTGCGGCCGGCGCTCACCGTCCCGCGTGATACTCCGTCGGCGTAGAAGGCCGTCCCGTCCACCCAGTAGAGGCCGTCGTTGGCGTAAAGTCCGTAGGGCTGTGCGAGCGTTCGAGTTATGTATCGCTGAGGCCGCGGGCTGAGCAGCGGCGCGTAGTCGCTGCTCATGTTCTGCATGTCGAAGATCTGCCCGTCGAGCGCGGCCAGGTTGTGGTTGTAACCGCCGTAGCTCGTTTGGTTGTACTTCCCTATTCCCGAGCCATAAAGCATGGAAGGCAGGCTCATGTCGCCACCTCCTTGATATCCACATACGGGAGCAGCGCCTCCAGCTGCTCAGGCGATATCTGCGCAGGCGGGGAGATGGTCGCCCGGGCTATTTCCTCGCCCAGCTCAACGACGTCGAGCTTGTTGCGTTCCCGCGTGAAAGCCGCCAGATCATCGCCCGTGCGGAATCGCACGCGCCCCGGGCCTTCAAACACCGGGTTGCCCTCAGCGTCCAGCTCCGCATATTTCTTCACCAGCTCCGTCTCCGTCGAGCTGAAATAGCTCACATGCGGCCGCAGGCGCTCCATGAGCAGCACCAGCGCGTGCGCGCTCTTGTAGTCCATGGCCTGCGCCGCAAGGGCGCGGAGCGCCTGCCATGCGGCTATGCACTGTTTGAGGTTCGTCATGTATATTCTCCTTACGATATAACTTTATCGTTAACGTAAACCGTGCCATACATTTTGATGGTGCTGCCGGTTATCTGCACGGTGTTCGGCGCGTACATCCACAGGCTGTTGCCGCTCGATAGGCTCATGCTGCCCGCGCTCTCCAGCTTGAGCGCGAACGGCACGCCCAGCGCGCTCTTGGTGTACAGGAACATTCTGTACTGTGAATCCCCACTGTCACCCATGTCATCAAGGCGCAGGCCACCTGCAAGATAACTCTCGCTTGTGTTGGAGAGGTAGTAACACTTTATCTCGCCGCCAATGCCACGTGACGTAAGGATCGTTTCAAACGTCGAGCCTGTAATCGACGAGCCGTCTATCGTTACGCTGGATATGTCTATGGCGCTGATAATGCCCGTGGTGATGTTCCCGCCGTTGATGGTCGTGCGTCCGCTCGTGCTCAGATCGGCGAAGGTCACCATGCCAGTGATCTGCACGTTGGTGCTCGAGAGCTGCACGCCGTTGCTCGTGAGTGTAAGCGTGCTGCTCTGCGTGCCGTTGCTGGCCGTTATCCTCAGCCCGCTCACGGTCTGCTGGAGGCTCGTGTAGTTCCCCTCAAGGTCGGAAATATCCGAGGTCAGTGAAGTTGCCGTCTGCTGGAGGGTCGAGATATTCCCCTCTGCACTCGTGACCCTGCTCGTCAGGCTGTCCGAAGTCTGGAACAGCGTCGTGATGTTCCCCTCAGCGTCTTCCACGCGGGCGGACAGGCTTTCTGATATTTGATATATGGCGGAGATGTTCCCCTCCGCGTCCTCGAGCTGGGTAGAGAGGCTCGCCGCCGTCTGCTGGAGCGTGGAGATGTTGCCCTCCGCATCCTGGAGCTGAGTACTTATAATGCCGAGGTTGACGTCTATTTCCGCCAGGCTGCCGTCCACACCGTCCAGCCTGAGGATCAGAGGCTGATTGATGATCCCCGCGATCTCGATAAACGAGTTGGCGTTGATGTTGTCGAGCCCGAGGTTGGAGAGCGAGTATGTGAGCTGCTCCTTGAGCATGTAGAGGTAATTCATTATCGTGAACACCTGCTGCTCCGTGCTCTTCCCGCTCAGGTTGGGGAACATTATGTCGGTATTCAGTATGCTGCTCGGCATACCCGCTCTCCACCTCCTTTCCTATATGATCTGCGAAAGCAGCAGCGTCACAGCACCGGACGTGAGCGCCGTGGCTATGTAGCCCATGAGCTTGCGCCATTTTTCGCCGTCGCGGTCCTCGAGAGCCTGAAGCCGGCGCCCTTGCCGCCCCTGCTCTTCGACCATGCTTTCAAGGCTTTGGGCAAGCCTCTGCACTGAAAGCGTAAGATCGCCGATCTCGCGCACGGTGTTTTCGAGCATTTCCAGGCGCTTGTCCTGCCGCTTCTCCTGCGCGTCGATGCGTTTTGCGAATTCCTCATGCTCCGCGCGCGATATCGGCCCATCCATAATCAATCCTCCTTAGGCTTTTCGTACATCATGGCGAGATTACTGTCGCTCAGGCCGGCGGTGGTCGGGTCGGTGACAACGCCGAGTATCGCCAGCACCGCAAACAGCGCGTTCACCACGGCCAGCAGCTTGTCGCCCATCTCCGACAGGTCAAGGCTGAACCCGAAAACATACGCCACCGCCTGAATCAGCAGCAGCAGCGCAGGGATGAGCGCAAGCCAAAAGTTTTTGTTTTTAATGCGAACTTTCCAGTTAATCACTTTAAAACCTCCTTATTCTTTATCGGATATCATATTCCGAGTGCACGATAGAGCATCGTCCACACCTGCTGCCGCGTGCAGGCTGCGTCCGGGTTCTCTCCGTCGGATATACCCTGCGCCATTACCCACTCTCGCGCAAGCTCGGTCTCGGTCTTGGCGGGGGTTTCGGTATCAGGCTCGGGGTTCGGCTCAGGCTCGGGTGCTTTCGCAGGCTGATTAAGCCCGTTCTTTTCGATGATATCCGGGTAGTCGTAGTAGGCGGCGTTCATGTCCACACGCCTAGAAATGCCGTTCACACTGCCGGAGTTAGTATACTGCCAGATACCGCCCGCCTGTGCGGGCTTGCTGCTGGGATCCGGCTTGGACGGCCACTGGGCGAGCCAGATGTCGTAGTTTTTGGGGATATAGCTGTCGAAGTATTTGCTCAGATAGCTCGGGTTGGTGTATATCATCGCATAATACTTCGCCTGTTCGATGCGTCCGCAAAACGCATATGCAAGGGCGGTGACGTGTGCCTTGTCCGGCTCGACGCCGTTTTTCTTGGCGTATTTAACGCTGTCGCTCTCATAATCGAACGCGATAGGGTAGTCGAGCTTGTACGGCTCAACTGCCGCCAGCGCATACTCAGCCTCGCGTATCGCCATGGCCTCTGTATAGGCATAGGAGAACCAGTAGACGCCGCAGGGGATGCCGAGGCGGTTGCACTCGCTGATGTTGCGCTTGAACTGTGGGTCGATATTGTTCTGTCCGTAGCCCGCGCGGATCATGGCAAACTCAATGCCCGCCGCGTGGACGGCCTCCCAGTCGATTGTCTTCTGCCACTCAGAGACATCTATTCCCGTTTTGTATGTAGTCGTAGTGATCTCCTCCTTGTCGTCTTCCGTGTCGTCTCCGCCCGTGCCGCCGTCTTCCGCGAACCACAGCAGTAGGAAGCTGTACAGGTCGCGCCCGTCGCCGCGCTGATAGGTTGTGCCATCATAGCACTGAGAGCTGCCCGAGCCATCCAGCACCATGCCGTCCACGATGCCGAGCGCCTGCATCCTGTCCACTATGCCGTCCAACGTGTAGTTGGAGGTCGTAACCTCGACCGTCCATTTCCCCGTCTTGTCCACGCCGAACCATGTTCGGAGCGTGGAGCGCCGGACGCTTGCGGTCTGCCGGTCGATAACATCGTCGCGGCACTTGCCGCCCACCAGCACGGGCAGGGTGGAGAGATAGTTGTCATTGCCCATCGTGGATACCATCATAGGCAGTGCGCCCGCGTTCCAACCGAAGCCCCAGTCCATCCAGTCCTCGGTGGAGAGCACCTTGCCGTCCACCTTGTAATTGCCGCAGGGCTTCGGGCCGGGGTCCCACCAGTGCCCGTTGGTGACGATGAGCTTGCCGGGGTGCTTGCCCTTGTTGGCGTTGTATACAGTTACAACGCTGGATTTGCCGGTATAATCGTTATACAGCTCCGCTCGGAGCAGTGTGCCTGTGTGTATCATGGTGTCACCTCGCTATCTTTTAATTGTAAAATCCCCCGACACATAAAAGAAATCCTCGTCGCCAGCAATGAAGTTATAACTGTCTACTCGTGTTATACCGCCAGATATAGTTAAATTTTCGCCAGGAGAAGCATAAACTAAAGAATATTTTGGTATTTGGTTATCTGTTATTGTACTCGCTCCCATACCTACTGTGTTAAATGAGTAACCTCTAGTGGTTCCTCGAGTAGGATACAATGCACTAAAACTAGAAGAAGCAGCTATAAACGTACCGGTTACAACTTCGCTACTATGCGTTCCAGTCACCCCAAATATACTCACACCCTCGGCTATGTTCTCCGCCTTGAGGTTCGCATCACCCTTGACCGTCACCGCGCCCGTGGTATATCTCCCGGACGCTACGGCGGTCTGCGTCGTCGTGCCGGGCGTCACCGTCTTCTCCCCTTGCGTCGGAAGCTGCTGCGTGGCGCTCTTGCTGCCGCCGGGCACATAGCCCGCTTCCTGCTCAGTCGTGGCCGTGATAAGCCCTTCGGCGCTCACGTCGATTATCGGTGTGGCGGCTTCGACCCGCGGGCTGTTGCCGTCATTCGGGTTTGCTATCATAGCTGCACCTCATTATCTCCAGATTTTTGCGGAGCCGCTCATTCCCGGGCTCCAGCTCCACGGCCTTTTCCGCCGCCGTAACCGCATCGTAATAATGCCCGAGCTGCCAGCTGGCTATTGCCATAATGTCATACGGCTCCGCGCCCCAGGCCTCCGGCTCGGTAATGTAGTTGTTGTCGCGCGTGGTGATGTGCAGCGTCCGCATGGCCCAGTAACGGCACAGAGGCCAGTCCGAGCGCCGGTAGTAGAGCATCGCCAGCGCATATGGCGCCTCGCGCTGTGTCAGCGCCTCCTCGGCTGCCCGTTCCAGCCAATGTGCCGCGCTCTGCCAATCGCCCAGCGCCTCGCAGCAGCGGGCTATGTAGCGCATGCTCGCCGCCCGCTCCGCGGCCCAGGTCGCCGTGGGCATCGCCAGGTGCCGCATGAGCGTCGCTATCGCGTCACCCCAGCGTCCGTGGAACATGTACTCCCGCCCGAGGTAGTGCATGTTGCGGTCGTCGCCCGGGTCCTCGGCGGCGGAAAGCTCAAGCAATGGGAGATACTGCCCGCGGCTCTTGCTGCTGTCCGGCCAGTGCTCCACGCGCAGCGCGGGGACGGTGATGCAGCTCTCCGGCCGCTCCGTCGCCAGCACCTCGTGTACGGGGTGCGTCCACCGATAGCCGTGCCGGGCGTGGATCTTGTCCGCGAAGAACACTACGCCGTCTCCCCCGTCGCGCGTGTGGCTCCAAACGTAGGTATACCGCGCCCTCGTAGTGCCGGGCGTCCAGGCCACCTCCAGCGCCTCGCGCCAGCCGGGGCAAAGCACCTCGTCGAGGTCGAGACAGATGCAGATGTCCGCGTCCAAGGGCAGCAGGGCGAGCGAGGCATTACGCGCCGCATCAAAGCGCCATGGCTCGATAGTCTGCTCGTACACGTTGGCCCCCAGCGCCCGCAGCCGCTCCGGTGTCCCGTCCGTGCTGCCAGTGTCGAGCACATACACGCCGTCGGCCTCCGCGCATGAGCCCATGAACCGCTCGGCGAATTGTGCCTCGTTTTTGCAAATGGCGTAGATGATGATGTTCATGTAGTTACCTCAAACGTGGTCGTTACAGTTTTCGCGCGGAGTAGTGTGCCTGTATAGAGAATAGTGTCGCCTTTTAATTAATACGAAATTGAAAAATCATCCGTTACATATAGCAAAGAAGCTACTATTGTGTAGTTCATTGTGAATTCAAAGAGATACTCTATGCCGCCTGTTAGTCTAAGGTCTGTTTCGCCAAAATCACTTATTACTACAAATGAGTTTTTTAGAATATCCCATGTAGTATTTACTTCTTGGGAATCCCAAAGTCGCTTGTAACCGCTCGGAGTACAAATGAAATGCGCCCGATTAGAGTATCGGAATGAAAACGTCCCTTTTACAGTCTCTAGTACATTTGCTGAACCGGATACACCAAATATACTCTTGCCATTTACGATGTTTTCAGGTTTCAAATTAGCGTCTCCTGCGACTTGCACAGCACCAGTTGTATATCTGCCAGAAGCAACAGCGGTTTGCGTCGAGGTACTGGGGGTTACAGTCTTTGCGCCCTGCGTCGTGAGCTGTTGCGTGGCGCTCATTGTGCCGTCTGCGACGATGCCGCCGACCTGCGCAGCTGTGGCGGTGATAAGCCCTCCGGAGGATACAGAGATTGACGGCGTAGCCTGTTCCACATCGGGCACCGTGCCGGTGACTACGCTGCCATCCGGGGCGATGAGGCTTTTGCCGCTTCTGAGGTCGATTGCCGTACCTGGGTTCTCAAGCGTCGGCAGCTGCTTGTGGACTGGGTTGTTTATCATGCCGCACCGCCTTCCGGCTCGCGGTTTATGCAAAGGCTATATAAGTCCTGGTAAAGGAGCCTGGCACGCTGCTGGCACCAATTGTTAAAGTTCTCTCGTCTGTGAAATATACTTCCGGTGATAGCCCTGATGTGCTCATTCCGGGCAGCAGAAGGAATGTCAGTTCGCAGCTGGGTGAGGCGCCTGAAATTGCTGGTTTGTTGTAGTCGCCTACCAAAACTACTGATGCCGGCTGAGCAAATGTGATTTTTGTCCCCGCTTCCCCCTTTATCTGCCCACTGGCAACAACTCCGCTCCTTGCAGAGCCTGGGTTCAGTATCACGTCCGGCACCTCCTTTGTGCAAGGTGCCAGTAAAGGGAGCTAGACGCCCCCCCCCGCTGGGATTATGTGGTATTTATGCATTGTGTACAACCTCCTTATGCCAGGCTCTGTATCACGATGTATACGGTCAGATCTGCGCCGGGGATGGTCGTGCAGCTGAAGACCAGCTGTCCAGCCGCCTGCCCGGTGCAGAGCACGCCCGCCTCATAGTAGGCGGATTGCGACGTCAGCGCCGGCACCGGCGTGATGAGCTGTGTCGTCTCGTCCGCGAGCACGCCGGTGACGCTCACCGTCTGGGCATTGCTGCTCCAAGCGGACGCTTTGAGCGTAACGGAGACGCTGTGAGGCTGCCCGCTCGCCCCTGCCGGTCCAGTGGGACCGGTGGGGCCAGTAGCCCCCGCAGGCCCCGCCACGGTAGAGGCCGCGCCCTGCGGTCCAGTGGGCCCGGTCGGACCCGTGGGGCCGGTTGGCCCGGTCGCGCCGTCCGCTCCGGCGGGACCCTGTGCTCCGTCTGTGCCCTTTGGGCCTTGCGGGCCAGTCGGTCCCGTTGGGCCTTGCGTCCCTGCCTCCCCGTCAGCTCCGCTGGGTCCGGTGGGGCCTGTGGGTCCGGTAGGTCCGGTTGCGCCTGTGGGGCCCTGTGCCCCAGTAGCTCCATCAGCTCCGGGAGGACCTGTGGGGCCGGTCGGTCCGGTCGCGCCGTCTTCGCCCTGAAGGCCTATCAGGCCTTGCGGCCCGGTCGGGCCAGTGGGTCCCGTTTCCCCCTGCAGGCCTTGCGTCCCCTGTGAGCCGGTCGGGCCGGTCGGGCCAGTCACGCCGTCTGCGCCTGTGGGGCCTTGCGGCCCCTGCGGGCCTGTCGGTCCGGTCGGGCCAGTCGGGCCGATTTCGCCGGCGGGGCCTTGAGCTCCGTCCTTGCCGTTGGCGCCTGTGGGGCCTGTCGGGCCCGTGGGGCCGGGAACAGTAGAATCTGCGCCGGTCGGCCCGGTAGGGCCTGTCGGGCCCTGAGCGCCCTGCAGAGGGCCGTCATTGATCCACCCGGGGCTGCCGCTCACGGAGGTGTAGGTATATACGTCATAAGGCGCGCTCGTGCCGACATAGTAGTTATCGCCTATGTTTGGGCTGGGCACGCCCTGCTGGAGCGCCTCAAGGCTGTCATACTGGCCGAGGATATCGAGGCCGGTTCCCCGGTCGCCCTGCGGTCCTGTCGGTCCTGTGGGACCCGTTAGGCCAGTCTCGCCTTGGCTCCCCTGCGGTCCCTGTGCTCCTGTGGGTCCGGTCGGGCCGGTCGGGCCCGTCGGGCCTTCAGGGCCCGGCACATCTGAGACGGGCCCTGTCGGGCCTGTTGGGCCGGTTTCGCCCTGTAGCCCCTGCGCGCCCTGTGGGCCCGTGGGGCCGGGGACAGTTGACGCCTGTCCCTGGGGGCCGGTTGGTCCGGTCGGGCCTGTTGGGCCTTCCGGGCCCGGCACCTCTGAGGCGGGCCCGGTCGGGCCGGTCTCGCCGATGGGGCCGGTGGGGCCGATCGGGCCGGGTATAGTAGAGGCCTGCCCCTCGGGGCCCTGCGGGCCTATTGGCCCCTGCAATCCCTGCGCGCCGGTCGGGCCGGTCGGGCCCGTCGGCCCGATAGTGCCCTGCGGCCCCTGTGAGCCTGTCGGCCCGGTAGGGCCAACGGGGCCGGTGAGCATGCCGTAGTTGTGCCACTCAGGCGTCCCATCTACGATGAGCCAGGTATACAGCTCGTATGGCGGTTCGGTGCCGATGTAATAGCTGTTGCCGATTTCAGGAGACGGCACAGCCTGCTGAAGCTCCTCGAGCGTATCGTACTGCCCGAGCACCTCAATGCCAGTGCCCGCGGGCCCCGTGGGGCCTATGAGGGAGGCCAGCCACTCCTCCGGTGTGCCCTGGAAACCGTGCGCTACTGCTACGCCGTAGGCGTCGATGTAATAGCCGTGCCAGGGGTTGGGCCAGGGGCACGGTGGATGGTAGGGGTGAAAGCTCATATCAGGCCCTCCTCATAAGCCTCTGCAGGATTGTAGTTTGTGGCATACCAGCGCATGAACTCCTTGAAGAAACTGTTGAACAGCTGATAGGTGTTCTGGTATCTCTCATACTCGCCGTTGGCGAAGTCGATGCGTGCCTCGAGATATGCCGTGTATAGCTTGTCATGGGGAGGGCGAACGAGCATAGTCGTGTTGGCATCCTTCTCATAGGTGTATGTGATGATCGCCTCAGTGCGCAGCAGCAGCACTTGAGTCTGCACCATGCCCTCCACCTCGTTGAGCCAGCGCGTCAGCGTATCGTTGTCAAAGGCGTTTGGTTTCACCGCTTTCGCGTATGTAATAGCCTCCTGGATAGTCATGCTCGCCCTCCCTTGTTATCAGGACACCAGCTGAGTGCCGCCGCTCACGCCGCCCACGGCCGCGAAGCGCCAGTCGGCGAAGCCGCCCGTGAATCGGGCGTAGCCCTTCCACACGTTGGCGTCGTTGCTCGCCAGCTCGCTCCGTACTTCAAGGTTCACGCGGTTGAGCCACTCGGCGCCGCCGCGGGCTATGTTGTACCCGGAATCGAGCAGCACCCAGGCCGTCGTATCGCCGCCCAGCCACTCGTTGAGGTAGGGCCAGACGATCACGTTCCAGCGGCCGAAGAGGAAGTTGAATGCGTTGTTGGAGGTGTTCGGGTCCTTGTCCGCTCCAATGGCCGCGAATACCGCCTTTTTGAGCTTGTAGTTGTTGGGGATGAGGATGGTGTCGGGATGCACGTCGAGCACTTCGCCCGTGTCGCCCTTGAAGTCCTGCATGGCGCTCTCCATGGCCGCCAGCGCGTCCTCGGAAAACTCGTCCGCGAACTGGTTGGACTGCAGGAACTTCGCGTCCAGGATGCTCGGGTGGCTCTTGGAAAAGAGGCAAAGCTCGTCTGCGCCGGTCGTGGGGAAGGACTTCCCGCGGAAGGTCATCGCGGTGTTGCCAAGCATGGCGTTGGCGTAGAGCGCAGCGCCGAAGCGCTCGCGCGTGCGGTAGTAGCCGGCCGTAAACGCCTCGGGCTGCCGCCTGAGGTCCATGACGGTAGCGTCGTCGATGATCTCGCGGGAGAGGCTGAAGCTGTCCTTCCACGTCATGTTGATAAGGACTTTCTTGTGGCCCTCCTGCATGTAGTCCACGGGGTACTCACCGTTTTCGCCCACGGGCTGGAAGCCCTGCATGGCAGTCATGGAGCTGATGGTCTCGCCGAAATGGCGGCTGTCGTTTATGTCGAAGAGGTGCTTGAGCATGCTCATCTGTTCAAACGCCTCGCCGCGCTTTTCGATGAACATGCGGATGGGGGCCTGGCATTTGCCGAATACGGAATCGTTAACGCCCGAGCCCTCGGTGAAGCTGATACCAGCCATAAAAAATCACTTCCTTTCTTGTGTTTATCAGGCCGGGAACCTGACGTAAACGGTATCGCCCACGGCGGTGCCGTCCATAGAAACTACCTCGGCCACGCCGCTCGTGGTAGTGGCCGTTACCTGCATGCCGTCGGCGCTGAGCGTCACAAGGTCGCCCGCGTTCACCGCGCTTGCAGCGGCGCTCCAGCTCGTGGCGAAGAGCGTCCCCTCGAGCACGCGGAAAACGGGGATGATGGTGCCCGCCGTCAGCGCGCTCTCGGCGGCCGTGGCGCATATGTACTGCGGCCGCGTGGTCGCGCCGCAGGCGGCCAGGTTGCCGTCGGTCATGCCGAGCGCCATGCCTATCTGAGGCGTGATCGCGCCCGCGGGCAGATACTCCAGCCCGGGGATGATGCCGCCGTTGTTCTGGGATATGAGAAAAGCCATTTTCATTACACTCCTTTCGAGATGTTTTTGAGATATCTTGCGTAGTCCGCCCTGATCTCGGCCTCAGTCGCCTTGGGGTTTATGGCGCGGTAATATTCCAGCACCTCAGCAGATATAGCGGGAACGTCGCCGCCCTTCCCCCGGGATTTTGTGGCCTCCAGATGGGCCTTGCTCTGGGCCGCATTTATGGCGGCCTGTTTCGTCGCCGCAGCCGCCCGCTCCGAGAGCCGCTCCATGTTGGCCAGCCTGTAGGCCTCCACGAGGCTGAGGCGGTTCTGCTTCACGAATCGGTAGAACTCCGCGTAGTTCGGCATCTTCGCGAGGTCCTCGACCGTGTTGATCGCAGGGTCGAGCTCGTGTATCTGCCTCAGCTGCTCGTTCATCGCCGCGGCCGCGGCCTGCCGTTTCGCCTCCCTCGCCTCTTCGAGCTGGGCCTTGATCTCAGGCTGCTCAGCCGCGAGTTTGGCGAACTCCTCCTCGGTCATGCCGGCCTTTTTCAGCAGCTTGGTCCGCCTGTCCTCGTCCAGTTTGGCGCGATAGGCGTCGTAGTCGGCCTTGTTCTTGATGGGCTCCTTGGTGTAGGGGTTCGTGAGACCCAGCGCCTCGATGCTCTCGTCCAGCTGCTTCGCAGCGCGGGCCCGTATCTCGCGCGCTATCTGCTCGCGGGTCTGTGGATCTATCCCCGCGCCGGCGTTTCCCGCGCCTTTTTCCTCGGGCGTCTGTCCGCCCGGCTCTTCGCCTCCGGGCTCTTCGCCGCCGGGCGGCGCCGTCTCCGGGCCGTCTCCCGCCGTCGGCTGCTGTTCGCTCGGGGTGTTGGCCGCGCTGGCGGCGTCTTCGGGCTCACGTTCGCCCTGAGGCCCTTCCGGCCCGGGGTCTCCGGTCGGCTCCCCGCTTGTGTCTACGCCGAATATTTTGTCGTAGTCCATTTTTACCTATCCTTTCACTTTCTGCCGTTGCCGGTGCGGAGATCGTTGCCGCGCTTTACTATCTCCTTGCCGCGCTTGCCGTTGGGGTCAATGGGCGCCTCGACGCGCTGAGCGCCGTCGTTGCTGATCCGGCCGATGTAGCCGCGGCCGTTGCGCCTGCCGTAGTCGCGGCCCCTGTTCCTGCTGTTATCAGGCATAGCCATTTATGTCCCTCCTTTCGATGTGTTGTGGCGGATGATAACGCTCTCTCCTGCGCATAGGTATCACATAGCGCCACCGCCCGTCTGTGCGTTGCCGAGCGCAGCCGCCTCCACCTGGCCGGCGAGTTCCGCCGCCTGCTGGGCGGCCGCCTGGCGCGCCTGCATCTGTATCTGAACGGCCTGCAGCTGTTCCTGCCGGCGCTGCTCCTGCTCAAGATAGCCGAGCGTTTCGCCGGCCCCCGGATAGTGCAGGAGATTCATCTTCCGCCAGAAGAGTATCAGTGTGCTCAGGCTTTGCGGGTTGCCGAAGGCCCCGGTCTGCAGGTTCATCCGCGTCTCCTGCCACATCGCCTCCCGGTTTGAGGCCAGCGGCGCGGAGGTATCGCAGGTGAAGAGGAAGGCATCGTTCCAGTACCACTCCCCGCTCGCGTCCTGCTGGAGGAAATCGAAGCGGTCGAAGGTCTTGTACTCGGCATTGCCCCGCTCGTCCAGCGTTCGCACAGCGCGAGGCTCGTCCGCATAGGCCAGCTTGAACTTGAACATGAGCTCGAACAGCGCAGCATACGCCGCGTCGCGCATCACCCGTTTGGACTCAAGCCGCCCCGCAGTCTGCGCCGCGGCGAACTCCTTGGCCGTGCCGCTCGTCGCCGTCGTGTCCCGCCGCCCCTGGAACGAATCGGTTATGCCAATGATCTGCCGGGCCTCCTCGTATATGTGGTCGAGGTATTCGCGGTCCTGGCTCACATCGCCCTCGAGGTTATATACGCCTATCATGTTCGCGTCCGCGGGGTTTGCCGGGCGGTAGACGCGCATATCGTTTTCATCTATACCCACGCTCGCATCCGCGGGCAGCGTGACAAAGGAGCCGCTCGATATGAGCTTGTCGATGATCTTTTTTTCGAGCCTGTTGGTGGTGTTCTGCTGGTCCGTGATCTTGTCGATATCGCTGTCGCCGAGGAACTGCCCGTATACGCTCACGTTTTTCTGGAGCACAACAGGATAGCGGAGGGGCTTGTAATACGGCACACGGAACGGCACGAGCCGCACGGCCGGCACAGGAAGGCCCGTGATTTCGTCGATCTCGCCGGTGAGATAGACCTCCTCGTGTGCGCCCGGTATCCTGTGCCCGAGGCTCGTCGTGATGGGCGTCCAGATCTCCTCGAACTCCTCCTCGCTGTACTCCCAATCCGTCGAGCCGCAGTAGGGGCAGCGCCGCGCCTCGTGCCCGTCCGGCTCTTCCTCCGGCTCTTCCTCGCCCTCGGGCCAGAGCTCGCCGTCTATCCAGCGCATGGCCCCGCTCCAGCCCTCGTCGTCAGGCGGGAGCCCCGGGCGGCCCGAAACCCCCTCGGCCTGTTCCTTGACTGAGATCTCCTCGAAGTCTTCCTCTTCCTCGAGCGCGTGCTGCTTATCATCGCCGTCGTCGGCCGTGGGCTCGAGCTGGCCGCATACGGCGCAGCGCCGCAGCCGCCTCGCCTGGTAGTCCTCGAGGTCCTCGAGCTCAACATCCCCGCACCAGCTGTACATGCCAATCCCGCCGGCGTCGTTCCGGTAGTAGGCGATATACTGCGTCACCATGTCCTCAGCCGTGGAGCCGTCGCCGCCCTTGATATCCGGCTCAGCCTCGCCCTCGAAGGAAACGTCCTTCCCGTACCGCCGGTATATGTATTCCCGGGTCTGCGGCATCTTGAGGATGATGTAATCCATGTCCTCGATGCCGCTGTACACGCCGTCCTGCGGCACCATCTGCCGCGGGTGGATGGGCACGACGTTCAGCTCGCCGATCGTGGTGTGCGTGCGCGCCGTGTTGTCCCACTCCACAAGATAAGCCCCGCCGCCCTGGATGGGGACTATCCGCTCCATGAGGTCGTTGATCTCAGCAAAGGGCAGGCGGTCCATCTCATTGCGCAGCATGTCCTCGATTATCTTGGCAAGCGGCTCGTCCTTCTCGTGGACCGCTGTGACCTTCGGCGAGGGGATGTTGCTGTCCACCTGGGCCTCTATGAGCTCGCTGCATATGTTCCGCACGTGCGGCGTTTTGGCGTTGCTCGGCCGGTATTTGTTCACGAGGGGGAAGATGTACCTGGAGCCCTGATACAGCCGCTCGCGCTCGTCCATGAGCGCATACCAGTTTTCGTATTGCGAATCATTCCGGGCAAGTCTGTCCTGCCACAGGTGCAGCCTGTCTCTGTTCATGTCTCCTCCTTATCTGCCGGGCGGCCCCCAGCGCTGCTCCAGGAAGCGCTTCCCCGCGGGGGACGCGCGCCGGTAATCCTCCAGCATGTCCCTGGTCCATTGCATCCGGGCCGGCGCCTCCTGTATGTGTGCCGCCCGCGTCCAGTACACGCAGAAGCCGCGAACAGCGTCCGCCGCGTGAGTGAGCTCGTGCGGCTCCGTTGCCACATCGTTTACCCGCTTATCGTCATAGCGCAGCTGAGGCAGCGTGCGGATGAGGTTGGTGCAGAGGGGGAATATGCGCAGCTTTGCCGCCCGCCGCCCCTGCTCGTCCTCAAACACATGGAGCCGCTCGTGCATCGCCATCCAGCCGTCCAGCCTGTCGTTGCTCGTTTTGGTGAGGGCAATGCCGTGCTCTGCGAATATGTCCGCCACGCTTCGCCCGGTCTCCTGCCGCGCGGCCCAGAGGTCCGGCGGCGCGAGATAGGCTGTGACCTTGTCGCCGCCCACCATGTCCAGCACGGCCTGGGCCGCCTCGCTCACTATGAGTCCCCTGGCGTTCTCGCCGAGGTCCCGGCCCTGATACACCTCGCGTATGACATAGGCCATGTCGTGTTCGTCCACCGCGATGAGGTAGGCCGCCAGCATGTCGAGGCCGTAGTCCATGGTCACATATCGCCGCCACCATGCCGGCGGCTCGAAGGGCTCCACCACATGCACATCCCGGTCCCACTCGCTGAAATACTGGCCCGCGAACACGTCCCAGGAGCCGTTGAGCCAGGCCTCGCGCAGCTCATAGGGCAGGGATTCGAGCATGCGGATATATTCGGGGTCCCGCTCCATGAGCATGGGATTGTCAGTTACTTTAGCCTGGATGAATTCGTAGTCGTCCGCCCGCTCGTCGCCACGGTACAGGCGGTCGATAAAAAGCCGCTTCACCCAGGCATGGCCCACGCCGCCCGGGTTGCAGGTGAGGTACATGCGCTTTGGGAATCCGCTCACGCCGCGCAAACATCCCTTGAAGGTTTGGAACTGGTACTCCGTAAGCTGTGTCGCCTCGTCGATGAAGATGATATCGTACTCCTGCCCCTGATACCTGAGCACATCCCGCTCCGCGGAGCAGTAGCCGAACCAGATGTTCGAGCCGTTTGGAAAAATGAATCTCTTCTGGTTGTCGTTCCAGCGTGCTATGCCGTTGAGCTCAGATTGCAGGGGCAGAATGTGGTTTTGCAGCAGTTCGGGGTAAGTGCGGCGAATTATCAGAATGTTGATACCGGCGTATCTCGAAGCCAGCAGCATTGCCTTCATGCGTACGGACCAGGTCTTGCCGCCGCCGCGCGCCCCGCCGTAGCCTATAAAGCGCCGTCGAGCTTTAAAGAACAGCTTTTGCCGCTCGTTGAGCCGCAGGACTTTAGTCTGCATAGCCCGCCGCCTCCTCGCTCGTGGCCTCGCGGAACACATAGTTCACGGTGTTGTCGTCAACTATCGCGGCCTCCACCCTGTTCCGCCAGCGCTCAGGCTCGCGGTTCGTGAGCCAGAAGATCTGCGCCTTGACGTCGGCTTTGATATAAACCTCTTCCTCGGCCATCACGATTTTTTCGCGGTCGATGCGCCGGCCGCGCGCGTCGTAGGTTGTGGTTTTTATCTTCATCGGCTTTTTGAGTACCCGAACACCTCCGAGCGCCGTCTCAAGCAGGCTCCGTTCGACGCTTTCATTGACCGCGCGCGCATCCGCGCCCGTGCGTGCGCGCGTCACCGCCTCCGACATCTCCGGGTGCTTTTTGAGCCACTCGTAGAAGGTCGAGGAGCTGATGCCCATCTCCTTCGCCATCTCGGCGTCAGTCAATCGCGGCGCCATCTCGGCGAGCCGCTCAAGCCCCTGTTCTGTCAGCCATTCTGCATATTTGGCCCGCGCCACGACCAGCACCTCCCTGCGCGCGTACTATCTCTCAATCTGCAATCTATCAGCCTTACCCCCTCTGTTACCGTCAACTTTCAGGCGCACAAAAAAAGCGCCCCCCAGCAGGGGAGCGCTCTACCACAGCTCGAAAAATCGTCGTCTCACTCTATCCAGCGTCGAGGGCGAAACGAAATACTCCGTCGTCACCGCCTCCCAGCTCGCAGGCGTGCAGAGATAGGCCCGGAGCGCGTCAGCATACTCGCCCCCGGCCTCGCGGCACAGTCTGTCTATTTTGCTTTGCACCTCCGCAGTCTGCCGTGCATAGTTCTGGCACGCGAAAAATATCATGCCCTGCTCGGCATAGCCCTTATGTACTGAGGGGAGATACTTGAATTTCCTCGCCATCCCGCCCTCCTAACTGCGCATCGGTGCGAAGGGCAGCGCATAGCGGATATACTGCCCCGCCCTTTTGCCCGAGTAGGCCGTGCGGTACAGCAGCTCGCAGCCCTTTGGCACGCGCAGCTCCGCCCCGCTCCATACGACGCGGCACTTCGGCTGAGGCCTCACAAGGTTGCGGGAGGGCTTGTACTTCTTCTCGTCGGGCAGGCGGCGAACCTGGTTCAGCAGATACTCCGCCAACGGCGTGTAATCCTTTTGCGCGCTGAGCGCTTTGGCGTAGGCGCCCCCGTGCGGCCAGGCTTCCAGGCAGGCCTGCCACGCGGCCCGGTTGGCTATGATGTGGTGATGTATGCGGACTGCCTCGCCCGTCTCCCCGTCCATATCGGAGGTCACGGCTATGTATTTGAGCTCCGCTCCCGGAGGCAGGCGGCGCTTCACCCGGCGGATGTAGTTGTCCAGCTCGCGGTTAGCCTCCTTGCGGAGATAGTCCTCGAGTATTCCCGGCTCCTGCCCGGCGGCCCGGTCTGCCTCCTGCCTGGCTTCCGCCCTGCGAAGGAGCTCGGAGTATTTCGTCGGCCCATAGTCCAGCCCGAGGAACAGATCCCCGGCTGAGAAGTTCGCGTGTATCTCCCGGTTAAGCCTGCGCACCGCGTCGTTCTCGTTCTGCCGCTGCTTCCGCTCCGAACTGCGGCCGAGCTTCCGCCCCCTGGCCGGAGGCTCGCCGGGGACCCAGTATTTCGTTTTCTCCCCGAGACCCCCGCACTCATATGTGCGGATCTCCCAGTACCCGGTCGAGCCCATATATTTCCCCCGCGTCCGTAAACTTAGGCCTTTACGAACCTTTGATAACGCGCGTGCGCGCGCGTATTAAAATAAAGTATATGCTCTCACAAAAGGGCCCGCCGCGCGGGCCCTGTGGTCAGAACACATCCTTGTCCTCGCCGCTCTCGTCCGGCGCATCATATCCGTGGTCACGCATGAGGCGATCAAAGTTTGCATCCACGATGCCGTACAGGCCATCGCTCATTATGTGCAGCGCCGCCAGCAGCTTGTCCTGTACGCCGCTTTTGTAGTAGCCTGTCAGTACTTCGCCTCCGCCAATGTCTGCTGCAAGCGCCAGCCACCCAAACCGCTCAATGTCCAGCCCTTCAAGCGAGCGCGTGATAAACTCCGCCAGCTCGCGCTCGTTCTCGTCAGTGTAGATAACTGATATCATTTTCGGCCGTTGTCTCTTCCTCCAAGTTGCAGCTTGCCTCAAGTTCCTCCGAACCGCTGCATACCCCGGCCAGCGCGCACTTGCCGCAGCCGTCATATCCCTCCCGAGCCTTCATGCAGTTCCGGACAATAGTCGCATAATCGTGCTTGTTCAATGTGATTTTCATAGCATTCACCTTTCATACAATGGATTTAAAGGCCCCGCGCCAGGAGGCCCCTCTGTTCCTGGGTAGCCTGTAGGGTCAGCATGTACGTTGTCAGGACCGGCCGTCACTACAGCCACATTCAGCCTTGCCTGCCAGATAACGGCGTCTCGCGTCTCCTGTTTGCTATATGTGATTTGCTCATCTATCGCCCGCATCAGCGACTCTCTAAGCCCCTTTTTGAAATACTCGTCCGGCGCAGACTCTATGAGCAGAGAATCTTCGAGATTTCGCACATGCGCCCGAGCGACGCAGGGCATGATCACATAACCAGAACGCCGTACAGGCGTCTCCAGGGCTTTGCGATAGTCCTCATACAGATTCTCATAATCCCGCTTCAGGATGAGCCGCTCGCGCAGCTCATCATTGTAAGCCTCACGAATGGCGTAAAGCTCCGCGCTCGGTACGAAACCCAGCGCCTCAAAACATCTGGTCCTCCATCGCTCCGCCGTGGTCACGAGCTTGCTCAGGTACTCCCTCATGCTTTTCCTCCCTTATGTTCTGTGTCTCCATCTGCCCCGGCGCGAACCTAAACACTACTATCATTGACGGAAACGGCGCTGCATTTTTGTTTCCGCCGAACTTGAGCCGTCCCTTAATGAAGCGCGTCTCTGCTTTGTTGTATATGTACTCGTGAAACCATCGCGTATCAGTACGCGCGGGCAACAGCATAACCACAACATTGCCGTCAGCAGCGGCAAGCAAGCCGCGGCGCACCCAGCTTCCGATACTTTTACCGTACGGAGGGTTACACCAAATAACGCCTTTCCACGGCTGCGAAAGGCCGTCTTGTTCTGATGTGTAATAGTGCTCACACTTTGTATTTTCGGGCGTTGCGCACACGTCGAGGGTAAAATGGAATTCTTCATTTAGCTTATCAAACAGATCTTGAGGCGTTTCCCACTCGGCACTTTTGCTCGAAAACATGACAGCGTTATTCACCCGTTTTCTCCAGTGTCTACATGTGCTCTGGCGTCAGCAGCGGCGGCGCGTGCATCATGCTTCGTTTAACTTCATAAAGCAACCCCAAGTTGCTCAGCCGGCCGTTCTCTGCGCTCTTATCGACGGAATTCTCAAAGCGATACGCCCGCCCCGCGTAGACCATTTGCACCCAGCATCCGCGGCGGCTCCAGTCGTAGTCGTAGACCTGCACCCCGAGCCTGCCCATGACGCGCCCCAGCTTCTGCTCGTATTCCTCGCGCGACCCTTTGTATTTACGTACCATCAGCCGCTCCTTTCTCTATAAACCCCAGTGTCAGCAAAACGTCGTGCGGCACAGGTATCACCTCATACCGGGACCTGCTCTGTCCGGCTCTCCCCTGCTCTGCCCACTCGTGGCTGAGCAGCACCCGCTCTCCAGCTGTGCCGAGGTGAAGGTAGTGCCTTTCGCCCTCAAGCGAGAACTGAAGCAGGCAGGCCCCGCTCGGGTAGCGCACAAAGCTCTGCCCGCCGCGCTGGCCGGTCTTAATGCCGTATCGTTTCGCTAAGCGCAGCATTCTCGCCGGCGTGACGTTAAGCACAGGTCCCACCGCCTTCACGCCCGCCCTCCGTGTCGCCAAGCCAGTCCCGGCTCTCGATCCACCTCCACACCGCCCCGGGCTCGTCCGCTCGATTCAGTCTCACGGCAAGAACCGACTCACGGTCCCTGATGATCGCGCAGCCCGTACCGAGGTACGCGGCGTCGTTGCAGTCCCTCAAGCTCCAGCCGGGCCCCAGGCCATACACGCGACGGTCCAGGGTTTGAACTAGCTGTTGAGTGCCCAGTCGGAGGGGGAGCACCGCGCAGCGCTGAACCGCATAATGATCGCTCACGTAGCTGTTGAACTCCTCGCTGAAAACGGCGTCCTGTATATACTGTGCAGCCCACCCGCTTTTCCCTTTGCAAACGCTGAGGCAGTCGCCGTTCCCGGGCAGATATCCCAGGACTTCCACAAGGGCGGCAAGTACGAGCTTTGGCGGCTCCTCCATCACGTCAAATTGCAGGTACGCTGCCCAGTCGGCCCCGATGATCTCCATGCGTCCACCAATTACCCGGAGCCTAAACCCAATAGCGCCTGAGCTTTTCAGGGCTCGGGCAAGCCGCTTTTCATTAATTATCATTTTGTTCCTCCTCTGGCGGGACATTTGGCGGTAAATCATGGTCCGAGCGCCATTTAGTTATTGTGCCGGTTGCTACGCCGAGCTGCTTTGCCATCTGCCTGTCAGTAAAGCCCAAGTCATAGAGCACGCGTTTAGGGCTGCTGGATTCCGCGGCTTTTTTGTTCGGCGGCAGGCCGCGAAGGCGGCGCCAGCGCTTTGCCGTGCTGGTACTCACACCGCAGCGCGCCGCAAGCTCCGCATCCGTGCAGCCGGCCTTGTAGAGTTTTAGGCGCCGTTCGTTTTGGCTGCACGCGGCGTCAGTTCTTTCAACATGTGCGCGCACGTCCTTTGATATTGCTTCCCGCATTTTGTTTGGTTGAAGGCATTCCTCCCGGCATTGGCATCCGTCGCCGGACGGCTGCCGCATCGTGAATGCCCTACTGCGGTGCATGTTGAGTATGTATACGCAGGCGACGAGGTCCGTGTCCAGGTGACGACATCCGATACAATACTCAGATATCATTGTGGCCACCCTGCTCCGGCAGCACGATTCGCTTGCCCGTGTATTGGCAGTAGTCGTAGTCGATTTTCGCACCCGCGGACGTCTCCCAGTCCGGCAGGAATACGACCATGTCCGCGCTGTCGATCATGGCGAGGCATATGCGCATATAGTCCGCGTTCTTCATACCCTCGGGAAGGTGTGCAGGGTTCAGCACTATGTGTCCCTCGTTCCTCTGCTCCATGTGCGCGGCGAGAAATTTGCGTTTGTACTCTGGGTCTCCCGTGATTTTTCCCGCTATGTATACCTTCAACGGCGCCACCGCCGCGGTCTGTATCGCAGTCATGCTCTCACCTCAAAACAGTCTTGTCTGGCGTTCTTCCGCCTCGCGCAGCGCCGCCTGCTCGGCGGCCCGCGCCTCTGCTCGTTCCCTCCGTGCCTGAGCCTCAGCCCGCTCCCGGAGCACCTGTTCATGTATGCGCTGCTCAAGCGGAGTACGTTTCCGTTCTCCCGGCGGCGCCTTACCTCTGCGCCGGCCGGGGCAGCGTCCCCAGTGCGGGACATATCCGCTCCCCTGCGGCACGGCGGGATGCCCTTCCAGCGTTCCCCGTTCGCATGATCCGTCGCGCTGATAGAACATCAGAGGCCCGGCGTCGTCCGGCCAGTAGAATACCGGCTCCGCCTCGCAGGGCATGTTTTTCCCTGATTTCGTGCGGATGAATACGAGGGGCTTGCCGCACTCGCGGCATGGTATCTCAAATCGCTCCTGCCTTGCCATATGCCCCCACCTCTTTTACCTGGCCGAGTTTCTTCGTCCTGCACTCCTGCGCAATGGGCAGCCAGCGCACGCCCCAAACCTTCGCCGCCGCAATGATGGCGCGCAGCCTGTCCTCCGCTTCGACCTCCACGTCCTCATAGAGCTCGTGCCGCACTTCCCACCTGTCCACGCCGCTCACCTGCCAAAGAGCCGCGAGAAAAGCGAGGCGTGCGGTTTGTTGGTTTCCGTTTCATCGATGACTGCGTTTTTGGCCGCCTCAGCAGCCTGGTCAACAAGTCCTGGGAACTCTGTTTCCAGCGTTTTGAGCCCCATCAGGGCACTGGCATATGTGCTTATCAGCGTTTGCCGTTTGCCCTGTATGCCGGTCAAGCAGTGCGCTTCTCCGCCACTTCCAAACGCCCCGATCACGCATTCGCACTCCCGCTCAAGCAGCGGCTTGCCCTTGCCCTTTTCTCTGATAGTAACGATGTACATGTTCATTCCTCCGTTGTCATATTTGCAAGCGGCCCAGCCGCTCACCACACTATGTGTGGGGTGCTGGTCATGCCGTCCACACATATCCATAGCAGAACACATGCGCCCCGATCTGCCCCCACACCCGGTCATTCTCAGCGCCGCGGGAGAAGTACAGCACCTCATACGGCACGATCTCAGTCTCAAACGCCGCGTCTACGGCCTCATAGTTGGTCTCATTCGGCACCACGCTCCCAAGGATAGAGGCCGTTGAGAATTGCCGCTCCTGGTATATGACCTCGCTCACCGTGTCCGGGAAGCTCTCGGAGCGCACGCGGTTGAGCACCACCTGGGCCACCGCTATCTGCCCCTCAAGCGTCTCCGTGTTCGCCTCGGCATACACCACGCGGGCGAGCAGCTCCCGCTCCTCCGCTGTGATTTCCTCATACCGCGGCTCCGGTTTAGGCTCCGCGGGAGGCTCAGGCGTCTGAGGTTCATGTGCTGCCACGTCCGGCGCTACCGCCAGTTGCGCCGCCAGCGCGGCGGAGCTGTAAACAGGCGCGGGCAGCTCACTTGCCGCCCGCGCCTCCTGCGCACTCAGGCGCAGCGATATGATGGCGGCGAGGATGATGAGCAGCACGCACAGTGCTATGTACCCGGCCAATACGGCCTTCCCCCTCCAATTTCTCATCTTTCCCCGCCGCCTTTCTTTTGTGTTCTTCATGTAAGGGTGTCAGTGAATGTCCACTATCATCACCTTGCCGCCGCTCAGTGTCGCCGCAAGCTGCAGCTGCTCCAGGCATTCAAGGCTCTCACACCGCTCCAGCATAGCCGCCAGTTCCATGAGCAGCAGCGCCGCCCCTCCGCGGTCCCTGTCCGCCCGCCCCGGCGCTTCCGGCGCCAGTGCGTTGACCTCCCGCGCGGCTTCCGGCTCTGTTGCCGCCTTCTGCTTGGGCTTTGGCCCCGGCTTCACATATCCGCTCTCCGGATTGCGCAGGAGGATATCCTTTATCCAGTCCGCCTTTACCGCATTCAGCTCCGCCAGCACCTCGATTTGCTTGGGCTTGTTCTTCGCCGTCCGGTACTCCCGGACGATTTCGCTTTCGGACATAACCATGTTTGTGACCCTCTCAGTCCGCCAGCACGTAGCCGTACTGGCGTATTATCCTGTTGATGCCGCTGCGCATGCGCGAGCGTTCCTCCTCCGTCGTCGGCCGCCGGTGTACGATACAGGTCGTGACACCCTGCTTTGGGCCATAGTCGTACCGCAATATGTACCCGTCCTCGGTGTCCTCTTTCGTGATTATCGGATAAACAGGCTCCGCCACAGCCCTCACCTCCACCTTCAAGCCTATGTGTGCCCGCAGTTGCCCTATGCCTTGCCGTTCAGGCGCTCCCGTTCATAGCCTCGAACAGGTCGCAGCTGTCCTTCCAATTTGGGTGCTTGAATCCTCTGCCTCTTGGGCAGCAATGTCCGCGACTAATGGGGCTGAACGAGCCTGAAGCCGTAATAACGTAGTGTTGGTGGAAATTACGACAGTTTGCGCACACTTTATCGTTGTTGGAAATTTTGAAGCATTCTCGGGCCTCTTTCAGGGCCTTTTCTGCCGTTCCGAGAACAATGAACCGCGCTATTCCTACCAGTGCTCTTACGTTTGGTGAATAAGTATCGCCCGTTCTCTTTGTCTCCTCTTTTTCAGTCTCCTCGTCCCAGCCCATCAGATGAGCCGCGTTTGTTTCCAAGGCGTGTGCAATCGGTTCCAGATACTTGGAAGGGATTTTCTCAATGTCGCCGTTTTCATATCGGTACACAGTTGCGCGCGACACTCCTAGCACCTTGGCAACCTCATCGACGGATATCTTTAAGCTTTTGCGCCGCTCCTTCATTCGTTCTCCAAATGTCTTTGGCATGGGCTTGTGAACCTCCTCTTGCTCTCTCGCCTCTTTTACTGCGCTAAGCTTTTACAGCGCGGAGAACCGCATATTAAAACATTTGCCAACTTGTCCCATGAAAGGTATTATTATTTGTTGATAAAAGCACCCAGGCAACGCCGAGCCAAGCCCCGCAAAAAAAGGGGAAGGTGTAACGACTGGACACGGGGCATCCCACGTGGATGAAGGCACAGTCTGAACTCACGGGCGACCGTGAGAGGCAGGCAGAAATGACTTGCCCGCGCCGTCAGGCGAAGTAACAATATGGATGTCTAGCGTAAGTATGAACGATGACATTGGTTACATTTCCGGCATGCTTTCTGGTATTAGCACTGTCAACACACTTACAGCCAGCATTATCAACCCCATAGATATTACTGGTGTAACATTAGCGAGCGAGGTGGTCACATCGCCCTGCCGCCCGGCGACGGGCGGTATGCACTCCGTAAATTCGGCGAAAATCTGGGTGCTCTTATCGACAAACTGGGCAAGCCTTGCTTAAATTTGTTCCATCCCGCCCGCGCTCATCCAGCGCGGGCTTTTTATTACCGCCGCTCACGTCCTCACCTCCTCTTGTCCGCCTCCGCGCCCGGTGGTAAAATCATCCGGAAGGGAGGTGACGATATGGCATCTATTCGCCAGTACGATAAACCTTGGACTTGCGCCAAATCCGGACATGAAGAAAAGTTCGCCGTATACCTGTTGGCAGCGGATGACGGCACAATTCTTGATGTCAAAGAGAATGGCTGCGAGAACATGGACGGAAGTGACAAATGCAACTCATGTCGCGCTCATGTTCTCCAGCAGCTCTATGAGCTCCACCTCGGTCATCGGCTCTGATAAGCGGATCGTGTGCGCCCGGTCATATGCCGCTGGCAAAAGTCCGCGGCGCACAAGTATTTCCGACAGGCAGACAATGGCGCCGTAAGCTTCTTCCGCGTGCGGCGTGTCCCTTGTGAACGCCTCCAGTGCGAACAGATACGCCTCTATGTATCTCCTGTCCCGTGTTTCGGAGTTCGGATACTCCCTGTCAAAGCCGACAAGTTCAAGTGCGCTCACCCACTCACCTCCTTACAACCTTCAGCGAATTTTGTAAACTGAACGCTCGCGGCCAAGGCGAACGAGCTATTATGCGTGAGTTTATAGAGCACGTCGCTCAGCACGACGATTCAGTCAACTCTACTGTCAGATTCCTCGTTCTCGATAAGTAAGTGCTCTGGCACTATTCCGGAATATATACCGGTACTACCCTCTTCTTGCTTCGCAGTCATGCTATTTGTTGACCAGATGACTTCTCCCGTTATGCTCACGTTCTCCCGCCCGCGCTCATCCAGCGCGGGCTTTTTATTACCGCCGCTCACGCCCTCACCTCCTTACTGCGCCGTCTGAAACGCATCAACCACCATTGCCACGCTGGTGCCTAAAACTTCTGCCCACCAATTCAGCTCGGATATTTTAGGAGAGCGTCCTTTTCTTGTCATCTTGCTAATGGATTGTCTGCTTCTACCCACTTGACGCGCCATCTCTGACTCACTGCCGAAGCGCGCTTTTATTAAACTTTTGAGCGCTCTATTATACTCGGCCATGCCCTCGCCTCCCCTCTTGTCCGCCTCCGCGCCCGGTGGTAAAATCATCCGGAAGGGAGGTGAATTTGATATGTCCGATGGTACTATTGCCCTGGTCTCCACACTTATTGGCACTGCGGTCACCGGACTGTTTGCTTTTTTCAACGCACTCTTTACCGGCATCTCAAACCGAAAAATAAAACTCGTAGAGCTAAGCTACCGCGATGCTGCCGCAGCCTTCAGCGAATACCTGACCGCCAGTAGCGTAGTTCCCAACCCTATAAGTGAGGAGTACCTGGCTGAATTCAGCGGCAGTTATGCACGAGCAAGTTTGTATGTCTCGGAGCAGACGCGACCTGTTCTCGAGAAGCACTTTCTTGCAACAATACGCTCGCCGGAATCTTTGGAGCCGGATGAAGCCGCCCATGCGCTGAAGCTCAGCCGTCTGAGAAACGAGTTGCTGAAAGCCATGCAGAATGATTTATCAGGCAAAAGTAAACGCAAGAACAAGAGTGACAAGTAGCCCCAGAAGAACGATGGCAGGCAGGGCAATGACTACCGCCTGCCATCCATCGTATTCGAGCCAGGCTATCGCCGCTATCATCATCGCCATGAGCATTAGCATACCTACTAGAAAGAGAGTGAAATACTGTGTGTTGCTCACGCCCTCACCTCCTTACTGCGCCGTCTGTTCCACAGGCAGTTCGAATAGCTTCTCGATGTTACACTCCAGCGCATCGGCAAGCCTCGGCAGTACCACGCTCTTAGGAGCACTTAAGCCGCTCTCCCATTTGGCAATGGTCGAGCGATCTACCCCCATTGCTCGTGCTAAGTCAACTTGCCTTAACCCCGCCTCTTGTCTGAGCCGTGCTATATTCATTGCAATTGCCTCCTTACTGTGCCGGAATTGGTGTGAACAGTTCATCTATGCTGACATTCAGCGCCCATGCGAGCGCCGGTATCTCGTCACCATATACCGGGCGCTTGCAGTTCAGTATTCTCGAGAGGGTGTCCTTGCGTATACCTGTTTTCTCAGCTACGACCTTCTGCACCCTGCCTTCTTCCTCAATGATCCGCTTGAGATTTCTATTGACAATATAGCTTTTTTCCATAAGCTCACCTCCTGATTCTATGTAACGTTGAGTTCGTTATCAATATACTCTATTCTGCGTTGAGTGTCAAGCTATATTTATTGCCGTTGCTCAATTATCCGTTGACATTCATTAAATTCTAGGTATAATCAATTTGAGGAGTTGATTGCATGAGCGTAACTGAAATAGGCAAACGATTAAAGCTGGCTCGTCAGCAGGCTCATATCACGCAGGCCGAAGTTGCGAAACGTTTGGGAGTTTCTTTTCAGACGATAAGCAGCTACGAGCGAGGTATTAACAGGGTGGATAGCGATACGCTCATGCGGCTGTGCGAAATATATAATGTTCCCATAGGCGAGTTGATGGCTGACGCGCGTCCATCTGCCAGTATTGAAGGTGAAAAGTATTCTGATGATGAGAGGGAGCTTATCGAGCTATATCGCCGCGCAGACGAAGCTGATCGGCTAGCCGTAAACCTGATATTGCAAAAATACGCGGACCCCGAGGTAACTATCCCGGCCAGCGCCGGATAATCTACATCTCAGATTACATGAAATAAAAAAAGCCGCCCCTCCCGAGGCGGCGCTTCATAACTGTTAAGTAATACTTGTCGTTTTGCTATTGATTTTATAACTCATGTGTAATATGATACGTGCAAGGGGAATACTATGAACTTAGATGAGATAACCCGTCTGCTCCGGGAACTGCTTCTCGGCTTTAACGTTCACGAAAGGTTTATTGACGAGCTTGCCGATATTCTCCGCAGTTCCGGCATAGAAAGGTCTTTTTTCAGTAAGCTGGCGTTTTGCCTCAGGTTTCTGTCCCTCTATGGTGCTCAGGCAGTGCGGCATGAGGAGTTTGAATCCCTTGGCGGTGGCCTGTTCAGTATGCATGTTGACGGCAAGGGCTACAATGTGCGTATCCTCTACGGCTTTTTGCGCGACCAGTCTCCTGCGCTGCTGTTGGCGTTCTTTAAACGCTCAGGAAAAGGTAAGACGGACTATCAGTCCCATATAGGCCCCGCTGCCTCCAGGCTTGAAAGGATGAATAATTGTTATGTCGGCTGATACTAAAATTGATGCTCTTATCAATGTGCTCACCGAAGGAATGACTGAGGAGGACGCTGCTCTTGCGCTCATGTCAGTGGATGTTTCTGTGGCCATCGCCAGCAAACGTATAGACATGGGCCTGACTCAGAAAGAATTCAGCGAATACATGGGCGTCTCTCAGGCCATGGTTTCCAAATGGGAGGGCGGAGAGGCAAATTTTACGCTCAAAACTCTTGCGCAGATAGCGGCAAAACTGGGTATTAAGGTGCGCAGCCCATTCGTTGTGGATAAGGTGCCGGCACATATTAGCCGCTTCTCTAATGTCGTCCAATTACCGAACGCCGAAAGTTGGGAATTTTCTTCCTCCGGCTCAACATTTACCGACGTCGGCGAACTAAAGGAGATGTGAGTTAAAATGTTCAACTACTCAAATGCGTTTCATATTGCCATGCAGAAAGAGAGCAGGAATATCATGATAGACTTCATTCAGGAAGCACCAACTTTTGGCGACGACAAGAGGATCAATGGTCTCAAGTCGGACGCCGTTGCTTCCGTAGTATTGCCTGTGGACGTTGCTTTGGACCTTGCTGAACACATCCAATCATATTTCGCAGAAGAGCCTTCCAATACCTGATATCGCTTAACAGCCCCCTTGCGGTAGGCTTCCCACGCATACGTGGTAAGCTGAGTCCTGGGGGCCCACTTGTATATCCACTCAAGGGAGGTGATTCCTACGAATTTCATGTATCTCCGCAAGAGCCGCGCGGAGGAGGGGCAGAGCACGGAGGAGGTGCTGGCGAAGCACCGGGCCGCGCTGGAGGAGCTGGCCGACCGGCTCGGGCTGCCCGTGGACGGGGTGTATGAGGAAGTGGCGTCCGGTGAAAAGCTCTATGCGCGCCCGGAAATGCTCAAGCTGCTCGAGCGCATCCGCGCCGGCGAAGTTGAGGCCGTGCTGTGCATGGATATCGACCGCCTCGGGCGCGGCGGCATGGCTGACCAGGGCACCATCCTGGACGCCTTCCGCGAGTCCGGCACGCTGATAATCACGCCGGAGAAAACCTATGACCTCACGAATGACGTCGATATCGAGATGACGGAGTTTAAGGCGTTCTTCGCCCGGGCCGAGTGGCGTGCCATCCGCAAGCGCATGCGCCGAGGCCTGATGCAGACCATAGAGGCCGGTGGCTACACGGCCAACGCGCCCTACGGCTACCGCCGCTGCCGCATCGGCAAGCTGCCTTCGCTGGAGGTCATCCCCGAGGAAGCGCGTTTCGTGCGCTATATCTATGAGCGTTACCTCGCCGGCATCGGCGCGCAGACCATAGCGCAGGAGCTCAACGCCATGGGGAGCACGCCGCGGCGCGGGGCCGAGTGGAACCGAAATACGGTGCGGCACGTACTGCGCAATCCCACCTTCGCCGGTAAGGTCGCCTGGAACCGCGTGAAGCACTATCGCCCCGGAACTCATGGCAAAGACAAGCATCACGTCGTTTATACCCCGGAGGGCGAGTGGCTGATGGTGGACGGCGTGCACGAAGCGATCATCCCATGGGACACCTGGCTGGAAGCTCAGGAGCGCAGGAAGCAGCGATACATACCGCCCAGCAACACCGGCCAGCGCGCAAACCCCTTTGCAGGCATCATCCGCTGCTCGAAGTGCGGGAACAATATGCAGCGCATGGGGACTAACAAAGGCGAGCCGTATCTGCTGTGTACCACAAAGGGCTGTACCGCCGGTGCGAAGTTCGAGTATGTAGAGGAGCGCATGGTCGAGCTGCTGTATGACGAGCTTGCCCGGCTCCGACTTCTCATAGACTCGGGAGCAGCTCCGAACGTTGACGCGCTGGAAGCCGCCCTGGCCGCCGCGCAGCGCGAGCAGGAGCGCGTACAGGCCCGCATCCCGCGTCTGTATGAATTCCTCGAGGACGGCACCTATGACCGCTCTACGTTCCGCTCAAGGCTCGACGCCGCAGAAAAAGAGCTTGCCGAGCTTGCAAGCAAACGGGCAGACCTCGAACGCCAGATAGATGAGCGCCGCCGCAGCGACCCGCGCAAAGCCGCCGCCGCATTGGAGAATCTGGTCCAGCTCTACCCCACCATGTCTCCCGCCGACAAGAACAGTGCCCTAAAAGCACTCGGCGTGGAAGTAACCTACACCAAAGAGAAGAAAACCAAACCCCGCGACTTCACCCTGGAGCTCCAGCTCCGCGATTTTTAACTGCTGTATTTATAAAACGGTCAGTCTTATGACAAAGACTGCATAGAAGACCTCCGGGTTTACCCCACCGTCGGGTCCCAGACCTACATAGACAACGCCTTCAGCGTCCGGCCCAAGAGCGCGGAGCTGCTGTATGCCGAGGTGAACGTCGAGGCCATCACCTTCAACAAGGGCTATTACACCGTAGACGTCACATATTTCTACAAGATAACGGGCGAGACCTTCCCCGGCGGGAACACCGTCACGGGACTCGCCATCTTCGACAAGCGCGTCATGCTCTGCGGCGGCGAGGGCACGGTAAAGACGTTCTCGTCCGACCTGTGCGACTGCAGCTGCGTGGACGACGGCATGCCCACCGCCTACGTCGAGGCCGTCGACCCCATAGCGCTGCACCTCAAGCTCGTAGACGCCAACTGCAACGTCTGCTGCGACAACGACAGACACGACATCCCGGCCTGCATCCTCGCCCGCTTCGGCGAGGCGCTGGTCACCACCGACACCGGCCGCAGGCTGTACGTCACCCTCGGCCAGTTCTCCATCATCCGCCTTGAGCGCGACACCCAGATGCTCATCCCGGCCTACGATTACTGCGTGCCCGAGAAGGAATGCGCCGGCGGCCGCTGCAACGACGACCCCTGCGAGATCTTCTCCCAGATCCGCTTCCCCGTCGAGGAGTTCTTCCCCTCCGGCGACTGCACCACGACCACCAGCTGACAAAATGGATGTGTCGCAGAAACGTGAGTTTCTGCGACACATCCATCCTTTTATTCTATCTTACGCGAGCTCGCGTCCCATGAGGACGCCCATGGCGGAGGCCATCATGAGGCCGCGGGTCCAGCCGGAGGAGTCGCCCAGGGCATGGAGGCCGGGGACATTGGTGTTGAAGCTGGTGTCCATCTTGACCTTGTTGGAGTAGAACTTCAGCTCCGGGGAATACAGCAGCGTCTCGTAGGATGCGAAGCCGGGGACGACTTCGTCCATGGACTTGATGAAGTTGATGATGTTTATCATCGCGCGGTAAGGCATGGCGGCGGTGATGTCGCCCGCGACGGCGTCCACCAGGGTGGGACGGACGTTGGAGTAGGCCAGCTCCTTCTCCCAGGTGCGCTTGCCGTCAAGTATGTCGCCGAAGCGCTGGACAAGGATGTGGCCGTTGGCCAGCATGTTGGTCAGCTCGCCGACCTTCTGCGCGTAGGCGATGGGCTGGTTGAAGGGCACGGAGAAGTTGTGTGAGCAGAGGATGGCGACGTTGGTGTTCGGGCTCTTGAGGTCGGCGCCCTTGAAGGCGTGGCCGTTGACGACGGCGAGGTCGTTGTCGTAGTTCTCCTGGCTCACGACGCCGCCGGGATTCTGGCAGAAGGTGCGGACCTTGTTCTTGAAGGGCTTCGGATAGCCGATGAGCTTGGACTCATAGAGGACGTCGTTTATCTCCTCCATGATCTCGTTCCTGACCTCGACGCGGACGCCGATATCGACGGTGCTGGGCTGGTGCTCCACGCCGTGCTCGGAGCAAATCTTCTCCAGCCAGTCCGCGCCGCGGCGGCCGGTGGCGACGACGGTGTGCTCCGCGCGGATCTCAAAGTCCTTCTTGCCGTCCGTGAGGTACACGCCGCGGCAGACGTCGCCCTCCATGATGAGGTCGCGGCACTCGGTGTCGAAGTACATCTCGACGCCGTGGTCCATGAGGTAGTGCTCTATGCCGAGGTAGACGTCGTGCGCCTTCTCGGTGCCCATGTGGCGGATGGGGCAGTCCACGAGCTTGAGTCCGGCCTTGATGGCGCGGGCGCGGATGCGGCGGACCTTCTCCTCGTTGCCGATGCCCTCGATGTGCTCGTCGGCGCCGAACTCGAGGTAGATCTTGTCGGCGTAGTCGATGGTCTCCTGGGCCAGGCGCTCGCCAATGAGCGTGGGCAGGTCGCCGCCGACCTCACAGGCCAGGGAGAGCTTGCCGTCCGAGAACGCGCCCGCGCCGGAAAAGCCCGTGGTGATATGGCAGACGGGCTTGCAGTTCATGCAGACGCCGGTCTTGGCCTTGGGGCAGCTGCGCTTTTCAAGGGCGCGGCCTTTCTCGACCATCACTATCTTCTTCTTGCTGCCCCGGCGCAGCATCTCGAGCGCCGTGAATATACCGGCAGGTCCCGCGCCGACGATGACGACATCTGCATTCATTGATAATAACCTCCAGACACAAAAACAGCACGCTGAAAAGCGTGCTAAAAAATACGGTCGTTGTGGGCCATCTTCGGCAAAGCCGAAGATGGCCTGGAGCGGGCAACGAGATTCGAACTCGCTACCTCCACCTTGGCAAGGTGGCGCTCTGCCAAATGAGCTATGCCCGCAAAACGTTTGTTATTTTAGCACGTTTATGAAATTTGTCAAGGGCTTTGTGAATTTTCCGCATCCGGCTCTGCCGAGGGGCTCGGGCTGGGGCTGACGGCGTCCGGGCTGGTCTCGGGATCGGGCTCCGAGGGCTCCTCCGTCAGCGCGGAATAGGACAGGCTGCCGTCGCACTGGGGATAGCGCTCGTTGTCCCACCAGTAGTGGCCCCACATATCGGAGTCGCTGATGAGGAAGGTCCCCGCGAGGCCGAGCTCCGCCGCGGCGCTGACGTCCACATGGTAGCTCGCGCCGTCCACGGTTATGATGTTCCAGTAGTGCTCCGCGCGGTCGAGCCGGCCGGAGACGACCAGGCACTCCACGCCGACCTTGTCGCACAGCGCCTTGAAGGCCAGGGCCATGCCCTCGCTGTTTGCCTTGCCGAGGTGCACGGCGTCCCAGAAGGTGTTCCCCGCCTCTGCGTCCGAGCGGCAGGACTCCATGATGACCGTGGCCGCCTGGAGCGCACGGTAGGCCGAGCCCTTCGCCGTCACGCGCGCGGCCAGCTCCTCCAGGTCGCCCTCGAGGATGTCCTTGCGGGAGCTGAGCGTGGGCGAACTCGCGCCGTAGTCGATGCTTATCTCGTATATGCGCTGCAATCCGCCGCCGGTGTACATGGTGACGTCCGCCACGGGGCGGTTCACGCAGGAGAGCGGGTCGGCAAAATACGCCTCGGTCACGTAGTCCGCCACCTCGGCCTCGCTTGCACCGGAGGCGTTCACCATGACGACCAGGCCGGTGCTCATCTCGTCGAGCGCGGCGCTGATGGCGTCGTTGAGGCCGCTGACCGTGCCGGTGCTGACGATGGCGTCCAGCTCCTCGGCCGTGTGCAGGTAGTAGATGAACACCTCGGCCTCATAATAGCTCACGAGGCGGTCGAGGTCATAGGAGATGTAGTCCACGGCGTAGGCGGCAAGGGCGGTCTCGCTCCTGACGTCGTTGCAGGCGGAGGCGAGGTCGTCGCGGATGTTCTCGCCGTCGTAGCCGCTGAAGTCCAGCGAGCCGCGCTCCTCGTGCGCGGTGACCAGCTTGTTGATGGCCAGCTTGAGCTCGAGATAGTTCTGCACCGCGACGGTGCCCTCCGGCTGCTGGGGCGAGGCGGTGGACTCGGCGTAGTCCTCTATGGTGAGGTACTCCTGGTCGAAGATGGAGGCGCAGCCGCTCAGCGGCGCCGCGAGCGCCGCGAGGACCAATATTGCTGCAAGCGCCCTTTTCACGGCCGCGCCTCCCCTCAAGAAATCAGTAGCCGAGCTCCTCGTTGATGATGACGACCTCTATCGGCATGCCCATCATCGGCTCCATGAGCATGGACACACCGCGGCAGATGCGGTCCGCGCTGCGGCAGTCGTAGCACTTGAGCTCGCCCTTGACGCAGGGGGTGTCCTTGCCGAAGCGGCGGGCGTTCAGCGGAGCGGCGACATTCCGCGCACGCCAGAAGGCCTTCTCCACGTCGGGACACACCTTATTCACGCCCGCGACGATGTAGACCTTCTCGTGGCCGTAGAGGTTGGAGGCCACGCGGTTGCCCGCGCCGTCTATGTTTATGATCTCGCCCGTCTCGGCTATGCCGTTGGCGCTGGAGACGTATATCTGGGCCTTGGCCGCCCTAGCGCGCGCCTCGTTCGGCTCGGTCTTCCAGTGCCAGGCCACGTCCGCGGCCTTGCCCTGCAGCTTCTCGTAGAGTCCGATGGCCTCGACGGTCTTGCTGCCGCCGATGCCGACGGTCTTGCCCGCGAGCTGCTCCGTCAGGTAGTCCGCCGCCTCCGCGCCGGTCTCAAAGTAGCGGAACGTGAAGCCGCGCCCCTCGAGGCTCTTTTTGAGTTTTTCGATGTCCATTGTCGATCTCCTTTCTCAGTTCTCCTCCGATATATCGCCGAAGCCGTTGCCGTAGACGTTCTTCGCCTCCGTCACTATGAGGAAGGCGTGGGTGTCTATGGACTTGATTATGCGCCGCACGTCCATGATCTGGTGCTTTTTGATGACGCAGAGGATGACGTTCTTGGCCTTGCCGGTGTAGGCGCCCTCGCCGTGCAGCAGCGTGACGCCGCGGCCGAGCGTGGCGGTGATGGCATTTTTGAGCTTGTCGCTCTCGTCGCTGATGATGTAGCAGACCTTCGACGTGCCCATGCCGTAGAGCACGAGGTCGATGACGCGGGTGACGATGAACATGCCGATGATGGCGTACATCGCCGCCTCGTACTGGTTGAAGATGACCGCGAAGGCCGCGATTATGATGACGTCCAGGATGAGGATTATGGTGCCGAAGTTGATGTAGGGGTACTTCCGGCGCACGAACTTGGCCACGATGTCGATGCCGCCCGTGGTGTCGCCCGCGCGGTAGATGAGGCCGAGGCCCAGGCCGTAGATGACGCCGCCGTAGATGGCCGCGAGCAGCAGATTGTCCGTGACCGAGATGGGGATGAGGGCGAAAACGTCCATCAGCACCGAGGAGAGCATCGTCGCCACGAAGGAGCCGACGATGAACTTCAGTCCGAAGGCGCGCCAGGCCAGGATGAACAGCGGGATGTTTATCACGATGTTGATGACGCCGACGGGGATCTCCGTCAGGTAGTTGATTATCATCGCGATACCGGTGACGCCGCCGGCGATGATGTCGTTGGGGTAGTAGAAAAACCGAAAGCCGGCCGCGTAGATGACGGAGCCTACCACTATCAGGGCGTATTCCTGCAGATAGTCCTTGAACGTCTTAGAGTGCAGCATATCATTCCTCCAACAGAGAAAGCTGTTTTTCTCCCCTGTCCTCGTCCCGGAGCAGCGCGCCGGCGGCGGGAAGGCTGCGGACGCGGTAGCGGGAGAGGTTCTTGATGCCCGTCTCATGCAGCGGCCGGGCCCCGCTCAGCTTGTATTTCGGCTTCATCGTCATTACCGCCACGCCCTGGGTCGAGCGCGAGGTCTTGGGCGCGAGCAGCGCGCTGCTGAAGATGATGGCGCGCCCCTCCGTGGAGAACGCGGCGATCTCCAGCTCCTCCGTGAGCTGGAGGATGCAGACCAGCGGGCTCTTGTCGGAATAGGCGTTCAGCAGCTTTTTGCGGTTGGTCTTGGTCTCGTAGGCCGAGAGCGTGAGGCGCGCGGCCTTGCCGTTTTCAAAGAAGAGCAGCAGCTGGCCCGTGTAATCGCCGGGGTCGATGACCTGCAGCACGCGCTCGCCCTCGTCCATACCCAGCTTGCCGGGCAGGTACACGCCGAGCAGCGAGGCCTTGGAGTCCTCGAAGTCCGCAAGGCGGGTCTTGTACACCTGCTGCCGGTCCGTGAACACCAGGAGCTCCGAGCGGTTCGCAGCGTCGAACTCCTCCGCGGGGCCGTCGCCCTCCTTGTACTTCTGCTCGCCGGACATGCGCAGGGACTGCGGCGTTATCTTCTTGAGGTAGCCCTCGCGCGAGACGAACACGCGGACCGGGTAGTCCTCCACCGGCTCCTCGTCCATGTCCTCGGGCAGCTCGTCGGCGTAGACTATGCCCGTCTGCCGGGGCGAGGGGTAGTCCTTTATTATCCGCTCCAGCTCCTTGACGATGATGTTCAGGAGCTTGCGGCGGCTCTGCAGCGTGGCCTCGAGCTCGGCGATGTCGCGCTCGAGCTGCTCCGTCTCCGCCGTGCGCTTGAGGATGTACTCGCGGTTTATGTTGCGCAGCTTTATCTCCGCCACGAACTCGGCCTGGGTCTTGTCGATGCCGAAGCCGGCCATGAGGTTCGGCACGACGTCGGCCTCGCGCTCCGTGTTGCGGATGATGTCTATGGCCTTGTCGATGTCGAGCAGTATCTTGCCGAGGCCCTTGAGGAGGTGCAGCTTCTCCTGCTTGCGGCTGAGGTCGAAGTAGACGCGCCGCTTGACGCAGTCGAGCCTCCAGGCCGTCCACTCACCGAGTATCTCGCGCACGCCCATGACCTTCGGCGTGCCCGCGATGAGGATGTTGAAGTTGCAGGCAAAGGAGTCCATCAGCGGCGTGGACTTGAAGAGCTTTGCCATGAGCTTTTCCGGGTCGGCGCCGCGCTTGAGGTCGATGGCGAGCTTCAGGCCGCCGAGGTCGGTCTCGTCGCGCATGTCGGAGATCTCCTTGACCTTGCCCGCCTTGACCAGCTCCGCGACCTTGTCCATGACGGCCTCGGCTGTGGCGGTGTAGGGTATCTCGTAGATCTCTATGACGTTCTCCTTGGCGTCATACCGCCAGCGGGAGCGGACCTTGAAGCTGCCGCGGCCGGTGCGGTATATCTCCTCCATGACGCCGGGCTCCATGATTATCTCGCCGCCCGTGGGGAAATCCGGGGCGGGCAGGGTCGCCATGAGGTCGCACTCCGGGTCGCGGATGTAGCTTATCGCGGTCTCGCAGACCTCGGTGAGGTTGAAGCCGCAGATCTGGCTGGCCATGCCGACGGCGATGCCGGTGTTGGCAGAGACGAGCACGTTGGGAAAGGCCGTGGGCAGCAGTGTCGGCTCCTTCATCTTGCCGTCGTAGTTGTCCACGAAGTCGACCGTGTCCTTGTCTATGTCCCGGAAAATGTCGGCGCAGATGGGGGCCAGCTTGGCCTCCGTGTACCTCGAGGCGGCGTAGGACATGTCGCGCGAATACACCTTGCCGAAGTTGCCCTTGGAGTCCACGAAGGGCGTGTTCAGCGCCTCACAGCCCTTGGTGAGGCGCACCATAGTCTCATATATGGCCGCGTCGCCGTGGGGGTTGAGCTTCATGGTCTGGCCGACGATGTTGGCCGACTTGGTCCGCGAGCCGGTGAGCAGGCCCATCTTGTACATGGTGTAGAGCAGCTTGCGGTGAGAGGGCTTGAAGCCGTCTATCTCGGGTATGGCGCGGGAGACGATGACGCTCATGGCGTAGGGCATGTAGTTCGTCTCCAGTGTCTCGGTTATGGGCTGCTCGAGCACCTCGGCGCGCAGGCCCATCACGTTTTCGTTGGTAACTTTTTTGCTTTCCGGCTCCTGAGCCGGTTTCTTTCGAGCCATTTACTTCTTTCCGCCCTTGCCTTTTTTCTTCTTGCCGGTCTCAAGGTCGCACCCGCAGTGGGGGCACTCCTTGATGCTGAACAGCTTTTTGATGATGAGTCCGCCGCACCAGGGACAGCGGCTCCACTTGAGCACCACGGCCATGGTGAACAGCAGCACGACCACGGCCCAGACGGCCATGCTCGAGGCCTGAGGCGACGACGGCTCCATGCCGAACATGCCGATGAGGCACAGCAGGACCGAGAGCAGCAGGCCTATGACGGTGATTTTCTTGACTGTATTGAGCTTCATTGCCGGGCCCCCTTATGATATGTCGGCGAGGTCGAGATACTGACTGCCGAATTCGGATATGTGCTGCTTTCTGCCGCTGAGATTGTCGCCCAGCAGCAGGTCGAACATCTGCGCGGTGCGCTCCACGTCCTCGGGCATGACGCGGATGAGCCGCCGGGTCTCCGGGTTCATGGTGGTGAGCCACATCATGTCCGGGTCGTTCTCGCCGAGGCCCTTGGAGCGATTTATGGCCGCCTTGGCGCCGCCGAGCTCCTCGACGATCTCGGCCTTCTCGCGGTCCGAGTACGCGAACCACGTCTTGCCTCCGGACTCTATCTCGTAGAGCGGCGACTCCGCTATATACACCAGCCCCTCGCGTATGAGCGTCGGCGCGAGGCGGTAGAGCATCGTCAAAATCAGCGTGCGGATCTGGAAGCCGTCCACGTCCGCGTCGGTGCAGATGATTATCTTGCTCCAGCGCAGGCTCTCCAGCTCGAAGGTGGGCAGCTCCTTGGCGTGCTTGGGCACCTCCACGCCGCAGCCGAGGACCTTGATGAGGTCGGTTATTATCTCGCTTTTGAAGATGCGGCCGTAGTCGGCCTTGAGGCAGTTGAGTATCTTGCCGCGCACTGGCATGATGCCCTGGAACTCCGCGTCCCGGCTGAGCTTGCAGGCGCCGAGGGCGCTGTCGCCCTCCACGATGTATATCTCGCGCCTCGAGACGTCGCGGCTGCGGCAGTCCACGAACTTCTGCACACGGTTCGAGATGTCCATGCTGCCCGTGAGCTTTTTCTTGATGTTGAGGCGGGCCTTTTCCGCCTGCTCGCGGCTGCGCTTGTTTATGAGCACCTGGTCGGCCACGCGGTCGGCCTCCGCCTTGTGCTCGATGAAGTACACCTCCAGCTGGGAGCGGAGGAACTCCGTCATAGCCTCCTGGATGAAGCGGTTGGTGATGGCCTTTTTGGTCTGGTTCTCGTAGGAGGTCTGGGTCGAGAAGCAGTTCGTCACCAGCACGAGGCAGTCCGCCACGTCCTGAAAGCTTATCTTGCTCTCGTTTTTCTGATACTTTCCCACCTTCTTGATGTAGCCGTCCACGGCGCTGACGAAGGCGCTCTTTGCGGCCTTCTCCGGCGCGCCGCCGTGCTCGAGGAAGGAGCTGTTGTGGTAATACTCGATGGCGTTGACCTTGTTCGAGAAGCAAAACGCCGCCGAGAGCTTGACTTTGTACTCCGGCTTGTCCGCGCGGTCACGGCCCTTGCGCTCGGCCTGGATGAAGCAGGGCGTGGAGAGCGTCTCCTCCCCCGCTATCTCCGCCACGTAGTCGAGGATGCCGTTTTCGTAGAGGAAGTCCGTCGTCTCGAACTTGCCCGCGGCTATCTCGTTTCTGAGCCGGAAGGTGACGCCCGCGTTGACCACGGCCTGGCGCTTGAGCGTGGAGGTGTAGTACTCTAGCGGGATGTCTATGTCCGTGAAGACCTCGAGGTCCGGCCGCCAGCGGATGTCCGTGCCGGTCTTTTTGCGGTCTGTCGGCTCCTCGGTCATCTTGCCCTTGATGCGGCCCTTTTCAAAGTGGAGCGTGTATTTCTTGCCGTCGCGCCGGACGACGACGTCCATGTACTCGGACGAGTACTGCGTCGCGCAGGTGCCGAGGCCGTTGAGGCCCAGCGAATACTCGTAGTCGCCGCCCTCGTTGTTGCGGTATTTGCCGCCGGCATAGAGCTCGCAGAACACGAGCTCCCAGTTGTATTTCTTCTCGGCCGGGTTCCAGTCCACGGGGCAGCCGCGGCCGAAGTCCTCGCACTCGATGCTCTTGTCGAGATAGCGCGTCAGTGTTATAATGCTGCCATTGCCCGCGCGGGCCTCGTCGATGGAGTTCGACAGGATCTCGAACACCGCGTGCTCGCAGCCCTCGAGCCCGTCCGAGCCGAAGATCACCGCAGGCCGTTTCCTGACCCTGTCCTCGCCCTTGAGCTGGGATATGCTCTCGTTGCCGTAGGACTCGGGAGTGTTTCTTGCCATTTGCAGTTTTTCCCTCACTAAATCAATATGTTGTAGCGCAAAATTGCATAATTTTACTTATATAGTATATCCCACCCGCCCCTAAATTGCAAGAAAAAAAGCGGGGCTGCGCTTTTGCGCCTCCCCGCCGCGCCGTCTCCGGCGCAGCTTCTGCTTCGCCTTTGCGGCACTTGACTTCATTCTCTCGCGTGTTGGAGCCTGCGCTTATCCCGCTCCGGGAACAAGGCTTACGGCTCCTTCCGGCAGCCCGCTTTCATGCGGACGGCCATTCGCCTCATGGTGCTTTTGCGCACCGGCACCGGCCTTGGGCCTTTCTCTCTCGCCCTGCCGGACCGCTCTCTTTTGAAGTCCGAGTCTAGTATGGCACCGGAGCGCCGGCGTATTACAAGAAGTTTTTGGCCTTTTCGGTTAAAATTCTCTTGAGCTGAATACAATATGGACAAGGGAGTGTGATATACTTGTCCAAACGTTCAAGAGAAGCCAAGGCCCGCAAGGCCGAGGTCAAGAAGGCCGTGGAGGAGCTCGACTCCATCCGCTGCCAGCTCGGCGAGAGCTACGTCAAATTCAACAACGTGACCGACCCCTCCGCGCTCGACACCTGCATCTACGAGATAAGCGCCCTAAAGGCGAAGTACAACTACGCGGTGAGGAACCTGAAATCCTATTTTCTCTGATAAGGAGGGCACGAAATGCCGCCGACCGCATCCATCATTACAATAGTCATCTGCGCCCTGCTGCTGTATTTGCTGCTGAAGATAATCAAGCTGCCGATAAAACTCCTCTTCAAGCTGCTGCTGAACATGCTCAGCGGGCTGGTGCTGCTCTTTGTGTTCAACTTCATCGGCGGCTTTTTCGACTTCTCACTCGGCATGAACGCCACGAACGCCCTCGTGGCCGGGGTCCTGGGCATACCGGGCCTCGTGCTGCTGGTGCTCATCAAGGTGTTCATGTGAGTACATAAAAAGACGGCGGACACGAAAGACGTGTCCGCCGCTTTTGTTTTTTCAAAACAGGGTCATCTGGCTCTCCTCGGGCATTTCGCCGAGGGCGCCGACGGCCTTGAGCTGCTCTATATGCGCCTGGCTGACCTTGGGGCAGGCCATGGAGAGCTCCTCCACCGAGATGAAGCGCCGGCCGCCCGTGCGGCAGTTCATGAGGTCGTTCGCCGCGGCGGCGCCGAGGCCGGAGATGGCCACGAAGGGCGGGCGCAGCCGCTTTTCGTCCACGACGAGGAACTTTGTCGCGTCGCACTCGTAGAGGTCCATGGGCGCGAACTCGAAGCCGCGCATGTAGAACTCGTACACGGCCTCCAGCGTGGTCAGGAGGTCGTCCTCTTTGGCCGTGGCGTCGCTCTTGGCGCGTATCTCGTTTATCTTGCGCCGCACGAAGTCCTTGCCCTTGAGCATCATGCCGGCGTCGAAGGCGTCCTTCTGGCTGCGGCGGTAGAAGTAGGCGCTGTAAAATTGCAGCGGCTTGTGGACCTTGAACCACGCTATGCGGAAGGCCATCATGACGTAGGCCACGGCGTGCGCCTTCGGGAAGAGGTACTTTATCTTGCGGCAGGAGCCGATGTACCAGTCCGGCACGCCTGCGTCGTGCATCTCGGCCTCGGCGCCCTCGGGCAGGCCGCGGCCCTTTCGGACGGACTCCATTATCTTGAAGGAGCGCTTGTCCGGCATACCCTTGGAGATGAGGTAGAGCATGATGTCGTCGCGGCAGCCTATCGTGTCGTTGACAGTGGCGGTGCCGCTCAATATGAGGTCCTTGGCGTTGCCCAGCCACACGTCCGTGCCGTGGGAGAAGCCCGAGAGGCGCACCAGCGTGTCGAACTGCTCCGGCTGTGTGTCCACCAGCATCTGGCGAGTGAAGCCCGTGCCGAACTCCGGGATGCCGATGGTGCCGGTCTTGCCGATGATGGGGTCGTCGTCGCCGAGGCCCAGCGGCTCCGGCGTCTTGAAGATGCGCCGCGTCTCCGGGTCGTCGAGCGGGATGGTGCGGACGTTCACACCCGTCATGTCCTCGAGCATCTTGAGCATGGTCGGGTCATCGTGGCCCAGCTCGTCGAGCTTGAGGAGGTTCGCCTCCATGCTGTGATACTCGAAGTGGGTCGTGATTATGCCGCTGTCCGGGTCGTCGGCCGGGTGCTGCACGGGGCAGAAGTCCTCCACCTCCATGTCCTGCGGGATGACGACGAGGCCGCCGGGGTGCTGGCCCGTCGTGCGCTTGACGCCCACGAGGCCGAGGGCGAGTCGGCTCTCCTCCGCCTTGGAGACCTTCAGCCCGCGCTCTTCGAGGTACTTGAGCACATAGCCGTAGGCCGTCTTTTCCGCCAGCGTGCCTATCGTGCCCGCGCGGAAAACGTGGTCGGAGCCGAAGAGTTCTTCCGTGTATTTGTGCGCCCGGGCCTGGTATTCACCCGAGAAGTTGAGGTCGATATCCGGGACCTTGTCGCCGCCGAAGCCGAGGAAGGTCTCGAAGGGGATGTCAAAGCCCTCTTTTTTCATCTTCGTGCCGCACTCAGGGCAGTCCTTGTCGGGCATGTCCGCGCCGCAGCCGAAGCCCGCGCCGGAGTCGAAGTCCGTGTAGTGGCAGTTCGGGCAGACGTAGTGCGGCGGGAGCGAGTTGACCTCCGTGATGCCGGACATGTAGGCCACGATGGAGGAGCCGACGCTGCCTCGGCTGCCGACGAGGTAGCCGTGAGCGTTCGAGTCCGCGACCAGCTTCTGAGCCGACATGTATATGACGTCGTAGTGCCGGGAGAGGATGTCGCCGAGCTCGGTCTCGACGCGCTTTTTGACGATGTCGGGCGGGTTTTTGCCGTATATCTCGGTCATGCGGCCGTAGACGAGGTCCTTCAATATCTCCGCCGAGTTTTCGATTTTCGGCGGGAAGAGGCCGTCGGGCAGGAGCTGGATGTCCTCGCACATGTCCGCTATCTTGTTCGTGTTCGTGACCACGGCGTCGTAGCAGGCGCGCTGGCCGAGATATGCGAACTCCGCGAGCATGTCGTCCGTCGTGCGGTAATATAGCGGGTTCTCGCGGTCGGCGTCCGAGAACTTCTTGGCGGCCTGGAGGATGCGGCGGTAGATCTCGTCCTTGGGGTCGAGGAAGTGCACGTCGCCTGTCGCGACCAGCGGCTTTTCCAGCTCGGCGGCGAGGCGTGCCACGCGGCGGTTGAGGTCACGCAGGCCCTCGTCGTCGCGCACCGTGCCGTTTTCCACGAGGAAGCGGTTGTTTGCGATGGGCATGACCTCTATGTAGTCGTAGAACGAGGCTATCTTCTTGAGCTCCGCGTTCGGTGCGCCCCGGAGCACGGCGTCGAACACCTCGCCCGCCTCGCAGGCGGAGCCTATGAGCAGCCCCTCGCGGTGCCGCTCCAGCAGGCTGCGCGGGATTATCGGGTTGCGGTTGTAGTGCTTGAGGTAGGAGGCGGAGATGAGCTTGTAGAGGTTCTTGAGGCCCACCTTGTTGCGCACCAGCAGGCTGATGTGCCGCACCTTGCGCGTGCCCGCGCCCGAGAGCTTGCGCAGCACGCCGTCTATGTCCGAGACGCGCTCCGCGCCGTGGCTCTGCAGCATGGGGATGAACTTCTCCATCATGCGCGCGACGACCTCGGCGTCGTCAAAGGCGCGGTGGTGGTTGAAGGCGGGCAGGCCCAGGTGCTTGCTGACGATATCCAGCTTGTGGCGCTTGAGCTCAGGCAGCAGGCGCTGGGAGAGCACCAGCGTGTCGAGCACCACGGGCTCGAAGTATATGCCGCTCCGCTCGCAGGCGGCGGCCATGAAGCCGGTGTCGAAGCTCGCGTTGTGCGCGATTATGGGCCGGTCGCCCACGAAGTCGAGGAAGGCGCGCATGGCCTCCGCCTCGCTCGGCGCCCCGGCGACGTCGCTGTCGCGGATGCCGGTGAGCTCCGTGATGTTCGCGGGTATGGGCATCTTCGGGTCCACGAAGGTGCTGAACTTGTCGCGCACCTCGCCGCCCTTGAAGAGCACCGCGCCGATCTCGGTCAGGCGGTCCGTCACCGCGGAGAGGCCCGTGGTCTCCACGTCGAAGGCGACGAACTCGCAGTCGAGCAGGCTGTCGCACTTGCCGCGCACGGCGGGGCGCTCCTCCACGTCGTTTACGTAGTAGCCCTCGATGCCGTAGAGTATCTTGACGCCGTACTTCTTCCCCGCCTTGCTCATCTCGGGGAAGGCCTGGGCCGTGCCGTGGTCGGTGACGGCTATGGCCTTGTGCCCCCAGGCGGCGGCGCGCTGCACGGCCTTCGCCGGGTCGGTCAGCGCGTCAAGCGTCGAGTAGCGGGTGTGGAAGTGGAGCTCCACGCGCTTCTCCTCGGCGGTGTCCGGTCGCAGCTCGGCCTCGGACTCGATTATCGAGTAGGGCTCGATGACCATGTCGTTGTCAAACTTGTTGTATGTCGTCCGGCCTCGGACGATGAGCGTCGCGCCGGTCTTTATCTTGCCGAGGACGGCGGCGTCCTCACTCTTGTCGAAGAATTTGTTGATGCGGACGCTGCCGGTGTAGTCGGTCATGTCGAAGCTGAGCACCGAGGCGCCGCGCTTTTGTATCTCGCGGTTGTTGACGGCAAAGACCTCGCCCTTGACGACTACGGTGCCGCTCTCGAGGTTGAGCGTGGACATCTCCACCGGCTTGGGCTCCTTGAGCGCCTTGCCGAAGAGCACGCGGGAGGAGCTGCTCTTGCGCTCCGCCCCCTGGCGGGGGTAGTCCGCGGCGATGCGCACGTTGGCGAGGCCGAACACCTCGCAGAGCTCGTGCTCGAGCCCGCTCAGCTCCGCCGGGGCGGGGGCGCGGGTGAAGCGGGCCTCTATCTCCATCGTCCGCTCCGCGCGGTTGACCACGACGGAGCTGACCTCGGCCTTGTCGAGGCCGCCGCACATGTCGCCCAGCGCGGCGCAGTCCGGGAAGATCTCGAGGAAGCCTATGCAGCCCGCGCTCATTCGCCTTCCCCGCTTTCTATGAGCTCCATGAGCGCAGAACAGAGCTCGCTCTCGGGCACCTTGCGCACTATCTCGCCCTTCTTGAAGAGCAGACCGCAGCCCTTGCCGCCGGCGACGCCGTAATCGGCCTCGCGCGCCTCGCCCGGGCCGTTCACGACGCAGCCCATGACGGCGACGGTGATGTCCCAGTCCATGCCGCGGAGCTTGTCCTCCACCTCGTGGGCGAGGCCGATGAGGTCTATCTCCGTGCGCCCGCAGGTCGGGCAGGAGACAAAGCGCACTCCGCCCTTTTTGAGCCCCGCGGCCTTGAGTATCGCCACGCCCGCGCGCACCTCCTCCACAGGGTCGGCGGTGAGCGAGACGCGGATGGTGTCGCCTATGCCCTCCATGAGCAGCGTGCCGATGCCGACGGCGGACTTGATGACGCCGTTATAGGCCGTGCCCGTCTCCGTCACGCCCAGGTGCAGCGGATACGGCAGCTCCTGGGCCGCGAGGCGGTAGGCCGCCACGGTCAGCGCCGCGGACGAGGCCTTCATCGAGAGGCAGATGTCGTCAAAGCCGCAGTCGTTGAGCAGCTTTATGTGCCCCTTCGCGGACTCGAGCATCGCCTCCGCCGTCGGGTGGCCGTACTTGGCCAGCAGCGGCTTTTCCAGGCTGCCGCCGTTTACGCCTATGCGGATGGGTATGTTATGTAAACTGCACTCCCGCGCGACGGCGGCGACCTTGTCCGGCCCGCCGATGTTGCCGGGGTTGATGCGTATCTTGTCCGCGCCGCGCTGCGCCGCCTCGATGGCGAGCTTGTAGTCGAAGTGTATGTCGGCCACGATGGGCAGGGGCGAGCGCTCCTTTATGGCGGAGATGGCGCGGGCGGCGTCCATATCCGGCACGGCGAGGCGGACTATGTCGCAGCCCGCGGCGGCCAGGGCGCTTATCTGCCGGAGCGTGGCGTCCACGTCCTGGGTCTTGGTGCAGCACATGGACTGAACGGAAACAGGGGCGCCGCCTCCGATGGCGACGCCTCCTGCGTATATCCTCTTTGTCTTGTCTCTCGTTGTCATTTTATCAGCCTCGCAATATCGTTATACATGACGTATGCGGAAAGTCCCAGCAGCAGCACCATGCCCGCGGCGTGGACATAGCCCTCGTAGCGCGCGGGGATGCGCCGCCTGGAGACGAGGTGCACCAGGCCGTTGAGGATGAGGAAGAACACCCTGCCGCCGTCGAGCGCGGGCAGGGGCAGTAGATTCATCACCGCGATGTTCACGGCTATGAACGCGCCGAGATAGGCGATGTCGGAGATGGCCATCTTCGTGGACTCCGCGCTCTGGCCGACGTCGTTAATAAGGTCGACGATGCCCACGGGGCCCGTGAGCTCGTCAACGCCCACAGCTCCCGCCACGAGGTCCGAGAGCGCGAACCAGACGGTGCGCACGAAGTCGAGCGTGTTGTACCACGAGTACTTCAGCGTGTTCCAGAGCGTCGCCTCCTCCACCGTGAAGGAGAAGCCGTACATGGGCGCGGTATAGCCCTCGTACTCCCTCGGCGTGAGGGTGAAGTTCTCGAGCTCCACCTTCTCCCCGTCGCGGATGACGACGATGTCGTGCGTCTCGCCGCCGCGGGAGAGGATGGTGGTGACGTTGGAGGAGAAATATATCCTGTGGCCGTCGATCTTGTAGATCTCGTCGCCGACCTGCAGGGCGTTCTCGCCCTCATAGGGGCAGCCGTCCACGAAGCCGGAGATGACCGGCGAGTAGAAGCCCGCCGCGCTCGAGTAGATGATGAGCACGATGAGAAGGCCGAGCAGGAAGTTCATGAAGCTGCCGGCTACGAGGATTATGAACTTCTTCCAGCCTGGCTGGACGGTGAAGCTGCGCGGGTCGCCGGTGTCCTCGTCCTCGCCCTCCATGGCGCAGTAGCCGCCGATGGGCAGGCAGCGGAGGGAGTACAGCGTCTCGCCCCGGCGCTTTTTGAATATGGCCGGGCCCATGCCTATGGCAAACTCGTTGACCTTGACGCCCAGCAGCTTTGCGGCCGAGAAGTGGCCGAACTCGTGGATGGCGATGAGCACGCCGAAGAAGATGATCGCGAGGATGATATACATCAGGAAAAACGCTCCCTTACAAATGCGCGGGCCGCGGCGTCCGCCGCGAGGATGTCCTCAAGGGATGGCTCCGCAATGAAATCTATGCTGCCGAGAGCCGCGGCAACACAGTCATATATCTCATTATACCCAAGCCGGCGCGACAAAAACAGCGCCACCGCCGCCTCGTTCGCCGCGGACAGCACCGTCGGCGCCGTTCCGCCGCGTTTCGCGCAGTCCACAGCCAGCGCAAGGCAGGGCAGTTTTTCAAAGTCCGGCTTCAAAAAGTGCAGTCCGGCGAGGGCGGTGAGGTCGAGCCGCTCCGCCGCCGAGGGGCGGCGCTCCGGCCAGGTCAGCGCGTACTGGATGGGCAGCTCCATGTCCGCCACGCCCAGCTGGGCGATGACGGTGCCGTCGAGGAGCTCCACCGCCGAGTGGACCACGCTCTCCGGGTGTATGAGTATCTCGATGTCCTCCGGTCTGACCGCAAAGAGGTGCATGGCCTCTATGAATTCGAGGCCCTTGTTCATCATCGTGGCCGAATCGACGCTTATCTTGGCGCCCATGGACCAGTTCGGATGCTTCACGGCCATCTCGGGGGTGACGTCGGCTGTCTGCTCCCGGGTCCAGCCCCGGAAGGGGCCGCCGGAACCGGTGAGCAGTATCTTTCTGAGCTCTCCGCGTCTGGCCGTTAGACACTGAAAAATCGCGGAATGTTCCGAGTCCACCGGCACTATCTCCGCGCCCATTTCCCGCGCGCGGGCCATGACCACCGTGCCCGCGCACACCAGCGTCTCCTTGTTGGCGAGGGCTATGCGGCGCTTAGCGTCGATGGCGGCCAGCGTGGGCCTCAGGCCCACCGAACCTGAGACGGCGGTGACTACGCACTCTGCCCCCTCCCAGGTCGCGGCCTCTATGAGTCCCGCCTCGCCCGCCGGGCCGACTGTGACGTCCGTACCTTGCAGCTCGGCACGCAACCGCTCCGCTGCGCCCGCGTCGAAGGCGGCGACGTACTCCGGGTGCAGGACCTTTATCTGCTCCATGAGCAGGCCTATATTCTTGTTAGTGGTGAGCGCCGCGGCGTGTATGCCCAGACGCTTGCAGACCTCGACGCTCTGGCGGCCTATGCTGCCGGTGGAGCCGAGGATGGCTGTGCTTTTTATCATCTTTTATCCCACCTCATGCGAAGAAGAAAAGGAGGAACAGCAGATACGCCGGGGACACGAAGAGCACGCTGTCAAACCTGTCGAGCACGCCGCCGTGGCCGGGGAAGATGGTGCCGTAGTCCTTGATGCCGAATTCACGCTTTATGACCGAGAAGCTCAGGTCGCCCAGCTGGCCGAAGAGGCTGCCGAGCACGCCCATTATGAGGATGTTCGCCCAGCCGATGTCGAGATGCACCACAGCCTTGACGATGATGTGGAACACCGCCATGCCGACTATACTGCCGGCAAAGCCGCCGATGCAGCCGGCGACGGTCTTGTTCGGGCTGACCGCCGGGGCGAGCTTGCGCTTTCCGAAGGCCCGGCCCGCGAAGAAGGCGCCGGTGTCGCTCATGAACGCGCCGACGAAGGGCGCGAGCACCACGGCCGCCGAGAGGTCCCGGAGCATCGCGAGGCTGGCAAAGCCGAGGGGCAGCGCCAGCGCGCCGAAGAGGCCCGCCATGTCCGTTTTGAAGCTCACCGCGCCGGGTTTGCCGTGCGTCACTATGGCCGTCGCAAAGACGTAGACCACAGTGAGGAATACCCAGGCCATGAGCGCCATGCCGTCGATTATGCCGTGGCCCGCGCAGAAGGCGAGCGCGCCGGAGGCGACGGTCAGCGGGGCGAGGCGCTTCCACTCCTCACCGCCCACAGCGTGCATGAGCTCGTAGCAGCCCACCGCCGAGAGCAGCGCGCACATCGCCGCCGTGGCCCATGCGGGGCACGCGAGGAGTATCAAAAGCAGCACGGGTATGCCTATGCCGGCGACTATGAGTCTCTGCTTCATTTCTTTATCCCACCAAACCTTCTGTCGCGCCGCCGGTATTCCTCCAGCGCCGCGTCTATGTCCCGCTCCGTGAAGTCCGGCCAGAGCACGTCGGTGAAGATGAGCTCCGAATACGCGGACTCCCACATCAGGAAGTTCGAGAGCCGCATCTCCCCGCCGGGGCGTATCACGAGGTCGGGGTCGGGTATGCCCGCCGAGAACATGTAGTTTGAAAAGCTCTCCTCGGTCAGGGGTCCGGCCTTTCCGGCCTTGTAGTCCTCGGCGTAGCGCATGGCCGCGCGGACTATCTCATCCCGCCCGCCGTAGTTGAGGCAGACGTTGGCCTGAAAGCCCTCGTAGCGCGTGGAAATATCCGCCGTCTCGTCTATGAGCTCACGCAGCTCCGGCGAGAGGACGGCGGGGTCTCCGAGTATCTTGAGCTTTATGTGGTCGCGCTCCATGGTCTCCACGGACTCGCGCAGATACTTGCCGAGGAGGTTCATTATGGCGTCTATCTCCTCGCGCGGGCGCTTCCAGTTCTCGGTGGAGAAGGCGTACACCGTCAGGTATTCGATGCCTATGTTCTTGCAGTAGGTGGCGATGCGGCGGAAGGTCTCCGCGCCCGCCGCGTGGCCCGCGGTGCGGGGCAGGCCGCGTTTTTTGGCCCAGCGGCCGTTGCCGTCGAGTATGATGGCAATGTGGCGGGGGAGGCGGGTGCTGCCCGTCTCCTCCGCCTTTTTGGTTTTGAATATGCCCATTTTATATCTCGAAGAGCTCTTTTTCCTTCTTCTCGGAGATCTTTTCAATCTTCTTTATCCAGTCGTCGGTAAGCTTCTGCAGGTCCTTCTCGGCGATCTTGTAGTCGTCCTCGGTGATCTCGGAGGCCTTCTTCTGCGCCTTGAACTTGTCCATGGCGTCGCGGCGGATGTTGCGCACGGCGACCTTGGCGTCCTCGGTGTATTTCTTAACCTGCTTGACCAGCTCCTTGCGGCGCTCCTCGGTCAGCTGCGGGAACACCAGGCGGATGCTGCGCCCGTCGTTCTGCGGGTTGATGCCGAGGTCGGAGGCCAGGATGGCCTTCTCGATGGGCTTGAGCGTGGAGGAATCCCAGGGCTGGATGAGCAGGCTCCGGGGGTCGGGGGTCGAGATGGTGGCTATCTGCTGGATGGGCGTCGGGGTGCCGTAGTAGTCGACCTGGATCTGGTCCAGTACGCCGGCGTTGGCCCTGCCAGCGCGCACGGAGGCGAAGCTCACGCCGAGCAGCTCCGAGGTCTTTTTCATTTTCGCTTCAAATTCTTCATAACCGGTGGCCATGTTCATTCCTCCTGTTTATTTTTTTACTACCGTGCCGACCTTTTCTCCCAAAACGGCACGGACTATGTTCTCCGGGTCCTTGAGCGCGAAGACGATGACGGGGATGTCGTTATCCATGGACAGGCTCGTCGCCGTGGTGTCCATGACCGCGAGATGCTGCGCGAGCACCTCGTCATAGCTGATGGCGTCATATTTTACGGCGCTGGTGTCTATCTTCGGGTCGGCCGAGTACACGCCGTCGATGTTCTTGGCGAGGAGTATGGCGTCGGCCTCTATCTCCGCCGCGCGGAGCACCGCAGCCGTATCCGTGGAGAAGTACGGGCAGCCCGTACCGCAGGCGAAGAGCACCACGCGCCCCTTGGAGAGGTGCCTCATGGCGCGCAGGCGGATATACGGCTCGGCTATCGCGCGCATCTCGATGGCGGTCTGCACGCGCACATCCACGCCGTGCTGCTCCATGACGTCCGCCACCGCGAGGCAGTTCATGACCGTCGCAAGCATGCCCATGTGGTCTGCCCGCGTGCGCTCTATCTTGCCCTCGCCGTCCTTGACGCCGCGCCAGAAGTTGCCGCCGCCTATGACGACGCCCACCTCGACGCCCATGTCCACGCAGCGCTTTACCGCCTCGCAGACCTCGCCGATTACGCCGAAGTCGAGTCCGGTCTTCTTCTCTCCCGCAAGCGCCTCGCCGCTTATCTTGAGCAGGACGCGCTTGTAAACAGGTTTCTGGTCCATCCCTATCACCTCAAGCATTACTAAAAGTAAATTGTAATATCTTTTGCAGGATATTAAAAGGGCGAATTTGTAAATATTCTCCGCAAAGCCCAATCTCTAAGTATTTTACCACATTCGGAGAGGGCTTGTAAATGACAATATCCGCAATCGAGGCGGTGTATGATTTGTCCGTGGAGACTATTTACCTTGACAGCCTCTTTGCGCTCAACGCGGTCATCGACTATTTCCTGCTGCTCTGCTCCGCGCGGGCGGCGGGGGCGGTGCTGCGCCGCTGGAGGCTCGCCCTCGCCGCCGTGCTGGGCGGCGCCTGGGCCGTGGCCTGTGTCCTGCCGGGCATGGGCTTTCTTACATATGCGCCGATGAAGCTCGTGCCTGCGGTATTCATGGCGCTCATCGCCTTCGGCGGGGAGCGGCGGCTCTGGCGCTGTCTCGTCATCTTCCTCGCCGTGTCCGCGGCCTTCGGCGGCGCGGTCTGGGCGGCGTCCATGCTCACGGGGACGGATGCCTACGGCGGGCAGGTCTATGTCCCGGTGTCCATGCGGGTGCTGGTACTCTCCTTTGCGCTGTGCTACGCCGCGGTGTCGCTGGTGTTCCGGCGCATCGGAAAGCGCGCGGAGCGGGAGATACTGCCCCTCGTGGTGACGCTCGGGGGCAAAAGTGTCGCGCTGCGTGCGCTCCGCGACACGGGCAACGGGCTCTCGGACCCGGTCTCGGGCCGCTCCGCCGCCGTGGCGGAGCTTGAGGCATTGCGCCCGCTGCTGCCCGGCCTTGCGCCGGGCGTCACCGACCCCGCGGCGCTCTGCGAGGCGCTCGCTGCCCTGCCCTATCTCGCGGGGCGGGTCTCGCTCCTGCCCTACTCCGCGCTCGGCACCGGATACGGCCTCATCGCCGCGCTCAGGCCGGACTCCGCCGAGGTCTCGGGCTGCCGGGAGGACATACTCATCGGGCTCTCCCCCGCCCCGCTCTCACGCGACGGGGACTATGATGCGATAATCTGACGAAAGGGAGGTAATTTGAAATGTCAGAAAACCGCCTGCTCACCGCGCTCCGCACCGCGCTGCGTCTCGCTCTCGAGCACCTCGGCCTCGCCGCGCCGCCCATCCACTACATCGGAGGCAGCGACGTCCTGCCCCCGCCCCTGCCCCGCGACGAGGAGGAGGCCGCCATCCGCGGTCTTGCCGAGGGCGACGAGGCGGCAAAGCAGCTGCTCATAGAGCACAACCTCCGTCTCGTCGTCTACATCGCCCGCCGCTTTGAGAACACGGGCATCAACCTTGAAGACCTGGTGTCCATAGGCAGCATCGGGCTCATCAAGGCCATCAACACCTTCAACGCCTCCAAGAGCATCAAACTCGCGACCTACGCCTCGCGCTGCATAGAAAACGAGATACTCATGTACCTGCGCAAATGCGGCTCCCAGCGCGCGGAGGTGAGCTTTGACGAGCCGCTGAACACGGACTGGGACGGCAACGAGCTGCTGCTCTCGGACATCCTCGGCACGGACGGGCAGGAGATCATCCGCCCCCTGGAGGACGACGCCGACCGCGAGATGCTGCGCGCGGCCATCTCCCTGCTCGGCGAGCGGGAGCGGCAGATAATCCTGATGCGCTTCGGCTTCGTGGACGGCACGGAGTACACGCAAAAGGAGGTGGCCGACATGATGGGCATCTCACAAAGCTACATAAGCCGACTGGAAAAGCGAATAATCGCCCGCCTCCACCGCGAAATGCTGCGCCAGATGCAGGTGTGAAAAAAAGACGCCCTCACGGGCGTCTTTTTTGCTGTACAGATTTATTTCCCGGGTCATATGAGGATTATGACCAGGGCGAGGGCGAGGGCGGCGGCGCAGGTGCCGAGGAAGGCCCAGGTCTTCCAGCCGATGCGGCGGCGAGGGGGCGATACCGCGCCGACATAGGCTCCGGCGGCGCGGCGGGCCTCGCTGAGCACCTCCTCCCTGCTGACGCCGCCGGAGCGCTCCGCCTCCTCGCGGACGATGAAAATGGCCTCCTCGAACACGCTCTCGGCTGGCGAGCGGACTATCACCACGCGGCGGGCCACGCCCTTTACGGTCTCCTGTTCTCTCATGCGCGCGCTTCGACCCGGACGGCCAGCACGGTCATGTCGTCGCCCGCGCCGTATTCGTCCGCCGCCTTCCGCAGCACCTCCCTTGCAAGTGATTTCATGTCCTTGTCGTCCGGCTCGTCGCGCAGCTGCTCGCGGAGCCAGGCGTCGTCGTCGCCGGTTATTACGCCGTCGGAGGCGATGACCGCCACGCTGCCGGGCTTGAGGCGCATACGCACCACGTCGGGGGCCGCGCCCTCGCCGCTCATCAGCCCCGCCGCCAGGCTCTCGCCGGTGACGCGGCGCACGCTCTTGCCCGTGCGCACATAGGACGGCGCGGCGCCGTATTTGTAGAAGCTGGTCTCGCCCGTGAAGAGGTCCACACACATTAGGTCCACGGTGGCGAAGCCCCACTCGTCGCCGTTGCGCAGCAGCATGACGGAGTTGAGTATCTTCATCGCCGTCGCGGGCTCCACGCCGGAGCGGAGGAAGCGCTCTAGTATCTCCACGGCCTCTACGCTCTCGGCGGCGGCGTCCTCGCCGGTGCCCATGCCGTCCGAGAGTATGACGCAGAGCACGCCCGCGTCGGTCTTGAAATACGTGCCCCGGTCGCCGGAGACGTTCTCGCCCTTCTTCTTCATCGCCGCGATGCCGACCGAGACGGCCAGGGGCTCGGCCTCGAGCAGCGTGAGCCGACCCTCGGCGCTGGAGTTCGGCCTGCACAGCCTCACGCCGAGCACGGCGGAGAGCTTGTCGAGATAGGCGGGGTCGCTGGTGAGGGCCGAGAGCTTGCCGGACTCGACCACGGCGCGCAAGCGGCCCGTGGAGTCGCGGAACACGGCGGCGTCGGCCTCAATGTCCTGGGAGCGGAGGTAGCGCATCAGCCTCCGCTCGGCCAGGGGGTCCGCGCCGTTTAGGCTGCCGAGCTCGCGGGCGACGTCTATGAGGATCTCGGCAAAGTCCTCGTACTGGCTCCAGGCGGCGGAGCGGCTCTCCTCCATTCTCGCGCGGAACTGCCTGCGGCCGGCGCTGGCGCGCAGCTCGGCGTTCACGGCGGCGACGAAGGCGGCGAGGCCGGTGCATTTGTCGCGGAACCACTCGGGTATGTCCTCGGCCTCGAGCAGGCCGCGCTCGGTCATGGCCGCCGTGGCCTGGTTGAGCGCGTCGAGCGTCTCCATGTAGTTTTTGACCCAGCACTCGTCGCGCCTCTTGCAGCGCATGCAGGCGGCGTCCGCCGCGCGGTCGAACACGCGGGCGATGTCGTTGTCGTTCACGAACTCGCTGTTCCGCCGCGCCACGGCGGAGACGTCGTCGAAGGCCCTCGCGATGCCCTCGACGCGGCGGGAGGCGTATTTGCGCAGCCCGCTCTCACCCATGCCCGCGGAGAGCGGCTGGATCAGCGCGCCGACCCGCGCAAGCAGGCCCGGAGGCAGCAGCATAAAGCCCACGGAGGCCGCGAATACCTCGAAGAGCGCGTCCAGCCGCTCCGTCCAGCTCCAGGCGCAGAGCACGGCCAGCGCGTCGGCGAGGATGAAGCTCACGACATAGCTCAGCCGCCCGAAGCGGGAGAACATGCCCGAGATCAGCCCGGCAAAGGCATAGACCATCGTGTACACCGGCGCAAGCCCAGAGGCGGCGTCCATCGCGAGGCCGAAGGCCGTGCCGGCTCCCGCGCCCGCGAGCGAGCCGCCCTTGAGCGCGCAGGTCATCACCAGCAGCAGCGAGAGCACCCGGCCCACCGAAATGACCCCCATTATGTTCAGCCGTGAGAGCGCCATCAGCGCGCAGGCCGCGAACACTATGACGGCGGCGTCGTGGCGCTTTACGGCGGCCTCGGTGGTGCGCTCCGCGGTGCTCAGCGCCTCGCGGAAGAAGCAGACCGCCCCGGCGGAGAGCACGGCCTCGGCCAGCGCCGGGACGATGAGCTTTGCAGGCTCCGCGCCCGAGGAGAGCCCGCCGAGCAGGCCCGTGGCCGCCATAATCGCCGCGGTGCAGGCGGGCATGAACCACACCCGCCCCCGCACGCGCGAGTCAATGAAGATGAAGCCCACGGTGAAGATGAGCACGCAGGCCGCGGCATAGCGTATGCCCCAGGCCAGCCCGCCGACGGCGAGATAGCCCAGGCAGGCCCCGGCCAGCGAGGCCACGCCGTTCAGGCCCGCCCCCGCCTGGGCGACAACGGCGGCGCCGAAGGGCGCCGCCGTACCGGCTATCCTCGCCGCGGACATCAAAAAGCCCGTAAGAAAATAAGTGCCCGCGGCGCCGAGCGCCCCGGTCCAGTTTCGCGCCTGTGCCCGGCCCGCGGAAGAGTCCGGTCCACTGAGTTTGTCCTTCGCCGCCATACCAACGCCTCCGATGCGATAGAGTTTACATAAATTATAGGGGATTCGGTTATGAAAACCATGTCACTCGGCGCTGTTGACTTTTGGGTTTTTAGAGGCACTTATGCTGAGGTTGACATAAATTCCGCCGCGGGCGTTTGCCCGCGGCGGTGGTCAGGTCGGTGTTATCTCTGTTCGTTGACGTAGAGCGAGACGCGGTCCTGGATGAGGGAGGCGGTCTGCTCGGCGGTCTTGGTGCCGTTCATGAAGGTCTGTATCTCTTCATTGATGATGTTCATTATGTTCTGGTCGTAGGCGACGGCGCGGCCGGTGGCGTCTATGAGGCTGCGCAGGCCGTCGGCCTCCTCGCGGGTCATGGCGTAGAAGTCCACGGAGTAGTCGCCCCAGCCGGCGGAACCCTTGGGCCACTCCTTCTCCTCGCCGGTCTCGTCGTCCTTGTAGGTGTCGCGCTTCATGGCCTCGGCCTCGGCGGCGGCGTAGGCCTTGACGTTGAGCGGCAGGCCGTCCACGTATCTGCCGGAGCCGTAGGAGTCGTCCGTCAGCATGCCGCGGACAAATTTCCAGGCGGAATCCATGTCCTTGCAGGTGGAGCTTATGCTCAGCGGGTCACCGGAGAAGGTGGCGATGTTGCCTATGCCCTCGGCGGTGGGATAACCCTTGAAGGTGACCAGGCCCTTGGTAATGGCGGTGCAGGTCTGGTAGTCAGTGAAGTCGCGTATCTCCATCGGCATCAGCAGCTGGCGGCCGTCCGCGAGCATCTGATAGGGGCTGGTGCCGAGCTCGTCATAGGTGAACTCCTCCGGGAAGAGGCGGCTGAAGTTCAGCACGTCGATGAAGTCCTGGCTGTTGAAGCTGCACTTGCCGCTCTGCCAGTCCACATAGCGGTCAAGGCCGCCCTTGAGCATGTCGCTGAGCACGGAGGTGCGGGTCACGCCCTGGCCGAGGATGTACTTGGCCTCCGGGTGCGCCTTGATGACGTCCTGCATCTGGGCCAGCGTCCAGCCCATGTCCTTGCCGACCACGTCGCTCTTGCCGACCAGGGTGACGATGCCGAAGCCGGGGGCGATGGAATAGAGCTTGCCGTCCGTCTCCAGGGCCTTGAGCACCGGGGTCATGAAGCTCTCGCGCTTGAGCTCGCCGTCGGCGTCTATGAGCTCGTAGATGTCCTTGAGCAGGCCCTTGGCCGCGTACTGGCCCATGGGCAGGTCGGTGGTGACGAAGAGGTCGGGCACGTTGCCGCTGATTATCTCGGTGTTGAGCTTGGTCACGCCCGCGGTGAAGTCCTTGTCGTTGTTGTACTGCGAATAGTCGGTGACCTCGATGCGGGCGGTGGTGCTGGAGCTGTTGAAGTTGAGCACGGCCTTGCTCAGATTCGGGCTCAGCCAGTTGCAGGCGAGACGGAGGGTGACTATCTTGGCCGCCTCGGACGGGTCTAGCTCGGTGAGACGCATGAGCTCGGTCTTGTCGGTGTCGTAGTTGTTGACGAGGCAGTAGAGACCGCCGTTATCGCTGAAGAATATGCCGGCAAGCTGGCTCTCGTCGATGCCGCAGTCGAGCATTCCCGCGAGGCGGGTGGTCTGGCCGTTGGCGGTGTCCACGCCGTATATGTAGAGGTTGTCGGCAAAGCCCGCGCCGTACATGCCCGATCCGGCGAAGATGCGGCTGGTGCTGCCGGGGAGGCTTATGTCGGTGCCGAAGCCCTTGGACTTGAAGTCCACGGGCCGGAGCGCGTAACCGTCGTCGCCGCGCCCGCCTATGGCCGCGCGCCCGTCGGAGAGGCGGACCACGCTGTCCCACCAGCCGGTCAGGGGAAGCGCACCGAGGAACTCGCCTTCAGGGGAGAACAGCGCCGCCGCGCTCAGGTTGTAGATGACGCAGACGTTGCCCTCGTCATCCGCATTCATGGCGGACATGAACACCGAGTCGCCCATGTCCTGGGAGAGCTTCTTGACCTCCTCCATTGCCTTGTCCAGCTCGACGCTGCGCTTTTCCTCGCCGGTGGAGGCGTCCACCAGGCGGAGGCTGGTGAGGTTGACCTCCTGGGCGTACTCATACTTGCCGTCCTCGCCGCCAGAGTAGTTCTCGGGCAGGTTGTACTTCGTGCCGCTGACGGTCTCGTAGAGCCAGAGGCCCTCAGAGGAGGGCGCTATCGCGCCGATCTGCACGCGTGTGCCCTCCAGTCCCTCCGGAGTGGCCATCGCCTTATAACCGGAGAGCTTCTCCGCCGTGCCCCCCTCCAGCGGCACGGACCAGAGCTGGACGGTGTCTGTGTTCTCCCCCTCTGCATCATAGCCGGGGGCTGTGGAGAAATACAGCTTGTCCCCTGCGGCGGCCTTGGCGTCCATGTTTCCCTCCAAGCCGTCTATCTTGCGCTTCTCAGCGCGCCAGACGCTGCCTGAACCTTCCGCGGCCGTTCCGGGCGTCGCCCCCGGCTTTCCCGGCGTCTTTGCCGCGCCGCAGCCTGCGAGCAGACCGAGCGCGAGCGCCGCCGTTATGATAAGCGCTGCTGCGCGTTTTCTGTGTTTCATCTCTGGATCCTCCGTATTGTTATTTGGGGTATCTGTACTACGTGTAGTAGCACAGTTAGGTTACCATCCCGCAGGCAATACGTCAAGGATGCGTCTGTGAACTTTCCATTAACTTTCCAGCGCGCAAAAAAAGCGCCGCGGAAGATGATTCCGCGGCGCTTGGGGTGTGTCTGCTTATCTCTGCTCGTTCACATAGATGGACACGCGGTCCTGGATGAGGCTGGCGGCCTGCTCGGCGGTCTTGGTGCCCGCGAAGAAGTCGGCGCACTCCTCGGTGACGAGGTTCATGATGTTCTGGTCGTAGGAGTAGGTGCGGTCGACGGAGGCGATGAGCGCGTCGAGCTGGGCGGCCTGCTCCTCGGTCATGGCGTAGATGTCGATGTAGAAGTCGTCCCATCCCCAGCCGCCGGTGGAGACCTCCACCTGCTCGCCGGTCTCGGGGTCGGTCTCATACTGCTTCTCCATGGCCTTGGCCTTGAGCTTTTCAAAGGAGGCCTTGTTGAGCGGATAACCGTTCACGTAGTAGTAGCGGTCCTCCGGGTAGGTCTCCTCGAGCAGCGCGGTGCGCACAAAGCTCCAGGCGGCCTCCGGGTCGCTGCACGTGGCGCTGATGCTCAGGCGGCTGCCCGTGGGGACGGCGACGTTGCCGATGCCCTCGCTGGTCGGGAAGCCCTTGAAGGCCAGATGGCCGCCGAACATGGCCTCGTACATCTGGAATTGCTCGAAGTCGCTGGCGGAGTAGCTGGCGAGCAGCTGCCTTCCGCTGGAGATGAGGGCCGGGGTGCTCTCCTGGTTGCTGCTGTTGTAGTCATAGCTCTCGGGGAACATGTTGCAGAAGTTCAGCACGTCGATGAAGTCCTGGCTGTTGAAGCTGCACTCGCCCGTGGCCCAGTCGACGTACTCGCCGAGGTTGAGCGCGAGCATGGTCTGGAGCATTGCGGCCTTGGTGGTGTAGGGGTCGAGCAGGTACTGCGCCTCCGGGTGGGCCTTGGAGACGTCCATCAGCTCCTGGAGCGTCCAGCCCATCTCCTCGCCCACGACGTCGGCGTTGCCGACGAGGCTCACGATGCCGAAGGTGGGCGCGATGGAGTAGAGCTTGCCGTCGGACTCCATGGCGGTGAGGATGTTTTCAAAGAAGTCGTCGCGGGAGAGCTCCTCGTCCGAGTCGATGAACTCGTAGAGGTCGCAGAGCAGGCCCTTGGCGCCGTACTGCTCGATGGGCAGCTCGTCGGCGACGAAGAGGTCGGGCACATTGCCGCTGATTATCTCGGTGTTGAGCTTGGTCACGCCGGCGGAGTAGTCGTCCTCGGTGGCGTACTGGGAGTAGTCGACGACCTCGATGCGCACGCCGCTGTTGGAGCGGTTGAAGTCGAGAACGCGGCGGCGCAGGTCCTGGCTGAGGTAGTTGCAGGCGAGGCGCAGAGTCTTGGTCTGGGGCACCTCGGAGGCGTCCTTCTGCACTATGCGGGCTATCTCGGCGCTGTTGTCGTCATAGCTGAAGAGCAGGCAGAGGATGCCGCCGTCGTCGGTGAGGGCGAGGGCGTTGATGTTCTCCTCGTTCACATCGCAGTTGATGAGGGAGGCGAGCTGCACGGCCTCGCCGGTCTCGGCCTTGAATCCGTAGACATAGGAGCTGTCTATGTAGCTGACGGTGTACTCACCGCCGCCGGGGTAGATGTTATACGCGCCGTTGGGGAGCTCCACGTCGTCCCCGAAGCCCTTGGCGGAGAAGTCCAGCGGGCGGAGCACATAGCCGGTATTGCCGCTGCCGCTCATCGCCAGGCTGCCGTCCGGGAGGGTCACGAAGCGGTCCCACCAGCCCTCCTGATAGCCGGAGTAGAGCACCTCGCCGGTGCCCGAGAGCATGACGACGATGCTCTGGTTGTAGAGCAGGCCGATGTTGCCCTCGGCGTCGGAGCCGAAGCTGCTCAGGTATATGGACCCGCCGTACATGTCGGAAGACGCGTCGGAATTGGCCTGGGCGGCCTCCTGGGCGGCGGTGAGGTCGATGGAGCTCAGCTCGGCGCCCGTGGCGTCCAGATGGCGCAGTGTGGAGGTGGTGAAGCTCTCTGCGTACTGATATCTGTCGTCGGTCTCCTCGTTGAAGCCCTCGGGCAGGTTGAACACCGTGGCGTTGATGTTCTCGCTCACCATGATGCCGCCGTCGGGGGCAGCGGAGATGTTGTTTATGCTGACATAGGCGTCGTCATAGCCCTCGGGCGCCGCGGCCGGGGTATAGCCCTCGAGCTTAGCGGCCTCGCCGGTGGTGAGGTCGATGACGTAGATGCTGGGCGTCCAGGTGCCGGTGGCCTCGTCATAGCCGCTCATGGACACGTATATCTTGTCGCCGGAGATCGCGGGGCTGCTTATGTAGTCGTTTATGCCGCTTACCTTTGTGAACTCGGACACCCAGACGAGGCCCGAGGCGTCGCCGCCCGGTTCGTCGGTGGTCTGGTCACCTTCAGGGCCGCCTCCGCAGCCCGCCAGGAGCGTCAACATAAGCGCCGCCGCCATGAGCAGCGCCGCAAATCTGGTGCGTTTCTTCATTTTCTGTCCTCCGTTAGCCGTATTAAGCGTTGTAACACAGGGTATTTTAGCTCACTTTACAGCAGCTGTCAATGTAAGACGCATTATAATTCAATTAAGTTTCGTTTAAGGTGCAAAAAATTCCCCGGCATCCGACGGATACCGGGGGAATATTCAATATTTCAACCGTTTACGAGGTGTTCGCCTATCTTGTAGACGTCGCCCGCGCCGACGGTCAGGATAATGTCGCCGGGGCGCGCGGTCTCTCGCAGGGCCTCCTCTATCTGCCCGAAATCCGGGAAGAAGCGGCAGCCGGGGATGTGCTGCGCGAGGTCGGCCGACGAGATGCCGAGGGTGTTGTGCTCGCGCGCGGCGTAGATCTCCGCGAGGAAGGTGATGTCCGGGCGGGAGAGCTGCACTATGAAGTCGTCAAAGAGCGCAGCGGTGCGCGTGTAGGTGTGCGGCTGGAAGACGAGTATCGTCCGCTTGTAGCCGAGCGGCTCCACGGCGTCGAGCAGGGCCTTGAGCTCGCCGGGGTGGTGGGCGTAGTCGTCGTAGACGTCCGCGCCGTTGAACTTGCCCTTGAACTCGAACCTGCGGCCCGCGCCGTTGAAGCCCGCGAGGCCGTATTTCACCGCGTTGGGCCGCACGCCGAGGCAGATGCAGGCCGCCGTTGCGGCCAGGGCGTTCTTGACGTTGTGTATGCCGGGGATGTGCAGCGTCACGCTGGTGAAGAGCTTGCCGTGGCAGTAGATGTCGAACTCGCTGTTGGCGCCGACGCGGTGGATGTTGCGCGCGTAGACGTCGGCCTTGTCGGTGAGGCCGAAGGTAAAGAGCTCGCGGCCCAGGGGCGCGAGGGCGTCCATGGTGTTGCGGTCGTCGATGTTGGCGACGATCTTGCCGCGCTCCGGCACCTTGGCGGCGAATTCGCGGAAGGAGCGCTTCACGTCCTCCAGGTCTGAGAAGTAGTCGAGGTGGTCGGCCTCAATGTCGAGGATGACGGCTATCGTCGGGCAGAAGTAGAGGAACGAGTCGTGATACTCGCAGCTCTCGAGGATGATGGTGTCCCCGCCGCCGACACGGTGTCCGGCGTGCAGCAGGGGCAGCGTGCCGCCTATCATGACGGTCGGGTCCCTCTCCGCGGCCATGAGGATGTGGGTGCACATGCTGGTGGTCGTGGTCTTGCCGTGGGTGCCCGCGATGCACAGGGCGTTGTCGTAGTCCTTCATTATGGCGCCCCAGGCCTGCGCGCGCTCGAATACCGGCACGCCGCGGGCGCGGGCCTCGACTATCTCGGGGTTGTCGTCATGCACCGCGGCGGTGCGGACGACGAACTGGATGTCGGGCGCGACGTTCATGGCCGAGTGGCCTATCTTGATGTCTATGCCCAGGCTGCGCAGATAGCGGGTCTTGTCGCTCTCGGCCATGTCGGAACCATCGATGACCAGACCCATGCCGGCCAGCACCTCCGCCAGCGGCGCCATTGAGACCCCGCCCGCGCCTATGAGGTGGCCGCGCTTCCCGGGTTTTAAGAATTGTTCAAAGTCTGCCATATATGCTCCAAACCTTTTGAAAATTTGTTCTCAGCATTTCCAAGAGATTATAATACATTATGCTTAACAATACAAGGATTAAAACAAAAGCAGTCAGAGGGACCGCAGAAATAACGCGGTCCCTCCTTTTTCGTGCGCATATTCACTTATCCGGGTCCACCAGCGTGATCTCAACGCCCGCGCGGCGGATGTTTTCAAGCTCCTCGGGGTCGCTGCCCGTGTCGGTGACCAGGCGGCTGACGTCGGAGAGGCTGCCGAAGAGGAAGTTGTGCCGTATGCCAACCTTGCGGTGGTCGGCCGCGATTATGACCGGGCCGTTGCAGTGCTGGATCATCGCCCTGTTCACCGCCGGGTCCTGCACGGCCATGGAAGTGAGCCCGCCCTCGGCGCTGATGCCGCTCACGCCCAGGATGCACTTGGTCGTGGAGATGCGGCTTATCATCTCAACGGCCAGCGCGCCGGTCATGGACATCTTCATGTTCCCCGCCATGGCGTTGCCGATGACCTCGCCGCCGATGATTATGAGGTCGGTACCGTAGTTCCTGTCCGCGAACAGGCTGCGGCCGTTGTTGGTGATGATCGTGACCGACTTGCCTTTTATATGCGGAATGATGCGAAAAGCCGTGGAGCTGCCGTTTATAAATATTGTGTCGCCGTCCTCGATGAACTCTGCCGTCTTGCGCGCGATGGCTTCCTTCTCCTGGGTATGGGAAGAAAAGTAACGCTCGTTATCAAACTTTGGCAGGGCGTTGCCCGTATCGGCTATGCATATGCCGCCCTTGCAGCGTATGTCCTCGCCGCTCTCCTCAAGCGTGCTTATGTCGCGCCTGATTGTAGCGGTGGACACCCCGAACGCCTTTGCAAGCTCGGATATCTTTATGTAGTTGTTGCGCTGGATATAGCTGAGTATCTCGTCCTGCCGCGAGAGTATGACACTTTTGCTGGTTTTCATATACGCTGTCCCTCCAAATCAGCATACGCGCGCGATTACATATATTAGGCTGGCCCTCCGGTTTCGCTGTCAGTTCTTTCTATCGTACAGTATACAACCCCCTTTTCAATAAGTCAACATATAGCCTAGATATATGAAACTTAATTTGCAATAAAACGAGTGTTATATGATTCGATTCGTCAATAACGGCAAACAGAGAACACAAAGTATGTAATTATTGTCACTTTAATTTTATAAAAAGTCGTTGTAAGATACTAATTAGTTTGATAAATGAAATGAACCGAGCAAAAATATGAAAAGAAAGGACTAAAAAGATGAAGAAGACAGTCAAATTCCTTGCTCTGTGTCTGGCTCTGGTCATGGTGTTCAGCCTCGCGGCCTGCGGAAGCGAGAGCAGCACCGAGACCACCGCCCCCGATGCGTCCACCGCGCCCGACGCCTCCGGCGCCCCTGTCGCTTCCGACAGCAAGTACGGCGGCACGATAACCATAAGGCGCTCCGGCACCACCGTTATCAACCCCATGCAGACCAGCGCCGTCCAGATAGACAAGAACGTCTACGGCCTGTTCTTTGAGAGTCTGCTCGTGACCGACGAGGAAGCCAACGTGCTCCCCAACCTCGCCACCGGCTACACCGTCTCCGACGACGGCCTGACCATCACGATGGAGCTTGTGGACAACGCTGTGTTCTTCAACGGCGAGCCCGTGAACGCCGAGGCGGTCGTCGAGACCTTCAACCTCTACATGGACCCCGAGTATCAGCACATCCTCATCGACTACATCTCCGGCCTTGAGAGCGTTGAGGCTGTCGGCGAGTACACCGTCCAGTTCAACTTCTCCACCCCGAATTCCGACTTCCCCGCCGCCATGACCACCCCCATCGGCTACATCATGGCCCCCAGCGCCATTGAGACCTACAAGTCCACCGGCGACAACGAGCTCGTGCGCGAGGCCATGTGCTACGCCGTGAACTTCGACGAGTTCAACGCCACCTTCTGCTCCAACCAGGGCCTGCAGTCCCCCACCAACATCATGAGCTTCCAGTCCTACTACAAGGACCTCGAGAACTACACCTACAATCCCGAGAAGGCCAAGGAGCTGCTCACCGAGGCCGGTTACCCCGACGGCGTTGAGGTCGAGCTCTACTACGGCACCTACGGCGTGATGCAGCAGGTCTGCGAGATGGTGCAGGCCCAGGCCAAGGACGCCGGCTTCGACATCAAGCTGGTCGGCCAGGACGGCGCCGCCATCAAGTCCACCTGGGCCGTCGACAATGACGACGCTCCCGCCGGAATGCGTCTGCAGAACAACGGCACCCCGAAGGTCACCGCCAGCATCTCCATGGACTACATCTTCGGCGACACCGCGCTGCAGAACTGCTCCAAGTGGCACAACAGTGAGTTCCAGGCCCTGCTCGACAGCCTGAGCGGCACCTTCGACACTGAGGAGCAGGCCTCCATCCTCGGCCAGATGCAGGAGCTCATCTACGAGGACACCCCGATCTGTACCCTCTTCTACGCCCCGAACTACACGGCCTACAGCAACAACCTCAACGGTCTCTACTGGGACAGCGACACCGCCTGCTACTATTCCTCCGCTTGGCTCAGCGAGTGAGCGCTTCCCATTGCCTGTAATATGACAACACCAACGGGAGCAAGATACGTCTTGCTCCCGTTCCCAAAAAGAGGAGATTCAACATGGGTTCTTACATCATAAGAAAGATTATCGGCATCATACCCCTGCTGCTGATAGTCAGCATTATAATGTTTCTCTTTATGAACCTGCTTCCGGGTAATGTTGTTGACAGCATACTCAGCGAAGGCGGAACTGTAGAGCAGCAGCAGAAACTGATGGAGAGATACGGTCTAGACCTCCCCATTTACGTCCAGTACTGGACCTGGCTCACCAACTTTGTGCGCGGCGACATGGGCGTATCGCATTTCAGCGGCCAGGAGGTAAGCGAGCGTCTGGCGGAGCGTTTCCCCGTGACGCTGGAGCTTATCCTCATCTCCATAATCATAGCCATCCTGGTCGGCGTCACCGTCGGCCTCATCTGCGCGGTGAAGCGCAACAAACCCACGGACTACGTACTCAGCACCATTTCGATGGTCGGCGTCGCCATGCCGGCGTTCTGGCTCGGCATGCTGCTCATCATGCTGGTGTCGGTGAAGCTGCAGTGGCTGCCGGCCTCCGGCTTTGTCAAGTTCTCGGTCGACCCCATCGAAAACCTCAAGACCATGATACTCCCCTCCGTCACCCTGGGCCTCTCCCTGGCCGCTCCCATAGCCAGGCAGACCAGGAGCGCGATGCTCGACGCCCTCTCTCAGGACTACATCATCACGGCGTATTCCAAGGGCCTCAAGAACAAGCTGGTCTTCTGGAAACACGCTCTCAGGAACGCGCTAATCCCCGTCGTCACCTCCATCACCAACCAGATCAACGGCCTCATCGGCGGCGCCTTCGTCGTCGAGACGGTGTTTCTCATCCCCGGCATGGGCAAGTCGATGGTGGACGCGATAAACCAGCGCGATAACCCGGTGGTCATGGGCCTGTCCATGGCGGTCGTCATCACGGTAGTAATCGTCAACCTTGTTGCCGACATCCTCAACGCCTACATCGACCCCAGGATCACCTTCTCGGAGAAATGAGGATATCAGCACAGATGTTTGGAGGAGTTTCGACGTGAACAGCAGAGAAAAAAAGCCTATGACCGAGCGTCGCAGAAGGATACAGCGGTTCACCAAGAGAAAAACCGCCGTATTCGGCGGAGCGGTGTTCCTTTTCATCGTGTTCCTCGCGATTTTCGGGAATATGATATGCCCCTATGACCATGCCGCCATGGACACGGCCAACGCCCTCTCCGGCCCCACCGCGGCCCACTGGTTCGGCACCGACATCTTCGGCCGCGACGTGCTCAGCCGCGTGCTCTACGGCGCGCGCATCTCCATCGCCGTCAGCGTGCTTTCGGTGCTCGTTGCGGCGGTCGTCGGCACCATAATCGGCGTCGTCGCCGGCTACACAGGCAAGGCGGTCGACCGTGTGCTCTCCATGATAATCGACGCGATGTGCGCCTTCCCCACCATCCTGCTCGGCCTTGTCTTCGGCGCGATCATGGAAGGCGGCAGCATCATAAACGTGGTCCTGGCCATCGGCCTGGCGAGCACGCCGGCCTTCGCCAGGCTCACCCGAAGCATGACACTTACGCTCAGAAGGCGTGAATATATAGACAGCGCGATCTGCGCCGGACTCAGCAAGTTCAAGATAATGGTCAAGCACATCATGCCCAACCTCATGTCCGTGCTCATCGTGCAGATAACCCTGTCGGCCGCGGCGGCCATCATCACCGAGGCGTCGCTCAGCTACATGGGCCTCGGCGTCGAGGCGCCGAACGCGAGCTGGGGCTCCCTGCTCCGCGAGGGCTACGATTACATCTCCATGGCGCCTTGGCTGAGCATCTTCCCCGGCATAGCCATCGTGCTGACGGTCCTCGCGCTCAACTACTTCGGCGACGGCCTGCGCGACGCGCTGGACGTCAAGATCAGAGCGGACTGAGAAACAGGAGGCGGCAATGGACGACACTTTGATTAAGGTCAAGAACCTGCAGATTTCTTTCAAATACGACGGCGTGATGACCCCCGTTATACGAGGCGTGTCGTTTGACATCAAGCGCGGCGAGACGCTCGGCATGGTCGGCGAGTCCGGCTCCGGCAAGAGCGTGACCTCGCGCGAGATAATGAGGCTCATCGCCACGCCTCCCGCCCGCATCGACAGCGGGGAGATTCTGTTCGATGGCCGCGACATCCTCAAGATGAGCGACGACGAACTGCGCAGCATACGCGGCAACCGGATATCCATGATATTTCAGGAGCCCATGACCTCCCTCAACCCCGTCTACACCTGCGGCGATCAGATCATGGAGGTCATCCGCCTGCACAAGGGCGTCAGCAAGAAGGAGGCCCGGCAGATGGCCATCGAGATGCTCCGCGAAGTGGGCGTGCAGTCCCCTGAGACCAGGGTGGACTGCTATCCTCACGAGCTCTCCGGCGGCATGCGGCAGCGCGTCATGATAGCCATGGCCCTGTCCTGCTCCCCCACCCTGCTCATCTCCGACGAGCCCACCACGGCGCTCGACCCGACGATACAGGCGCAGATACTCCAGCTCATCAAGGACATGAAGAAGAAGCTGAACATGTCCGTGCTCTTCATCACCCACGACCTCGGCGTCGTGGCGCAGAACTGCGACAGGGTGGTCGTCATGTACGCCGGCAAGATCGTGGAGGTCGCGGAGGTCTGCGAGCTCTTCGACCACCCGGCACACCCCTACACCCAGGGCCTCATAATGTCCATCCCCAAGATGAGCAGCGACGTTGAGGAGCTCTACTCCATAGACGGCTCCATCCCCAGCTTCGGCTCCCTGCCCGGCGGATGCACCTTCGGGCCGCGTTGCCCCTACTTCACCGAGGAGTGCACCAAGTCGGAGCCCGTGCTGAAGGACATCGGGGGCGGCCATCTCTGTGCCTGCCACAGGCGCAGCAGCGGCACTCTTTGAGAGGAGGCGGCATCATGTCTGAAGCGGTACTCGAAATCAAAAACCTGAAAAAACACTTTCCCGTGAAGAAGGGCCTGTTCAGGCGGACCGTCGGCTACGTAAAGGCCGTAGACGGCGTGACCTTCACCATAAACAAGGGCGAGACGCTCGGCCTCATAGGCGAGTCCGGCTGCGGCAAGACCACGGTGGGCAAGCTCATCATGCAGCTCATCAAGCCCGACTCCGGCGAGATAGTGATGGACGGCAAGCACGTCGGCTCCCTCAGCCGAAAGGAGCTGCACGAGGCGCGCCAGGGCTTTCAGATGGTGTTCCAGGACCCCTACGGCTCCCTGGACCCCACCAAGAGCATACTCTCCGTGCTCGCCGAGCCAATAAAGGAATACAACCTGCTGCCCAAGGAGAAGATCTACGACCGCGCCTGCGAGCTCATCAAGCAGGTCGGCCTGAACGAATACGACCTGCAGAAGTATCCGCACGAGTTCTCCGGCGGCCAGAGGCAGAGGATAGTCGTCGCCAGGGCGCTGGCCATGCAGCCCAAGATCATCGTCTGCGACGAGCCGGTCTCGGCGCTGGACGTCTCCGTGCAGGCGCAGATACTCAACCTGCTCAAGCGGCTGCAGCATGAGCTCGGGGTGTCCTTCCTGTTCATCGCCCATGGCATGGCGGTGGTCAAGCACATCTCCGACCGGGCCGCGGTCATGTACCTCGGCAAGATCGTGGAGATCGCCGACTCCAAGGAGCTCTTTGAGAACTGCCGCCACCCCTACACGCAGGCGCTCATATCCTCCGTGCCCGACGCGAACCCCCATTTCCAGCGCGAGCGCATTATCCTCGAGGGCGAGGTGCCCAACCCCATCGACCCGCCTTCCGGCTGCCGGTTCCACACCAGATGCAGCCGCTGCATGGAGCGCTGCAAGCACGAGGAGCCCGAACTCAGGGACATAGGCAACGGCCATCAGGTCGCCTGTTTCCTGGAGCAATAACGCATTTTATGCCACTTTAATGATATTGGAGGCTAATTATGGGAAGAAGCGAAGACCTGATGCCCACTATCGACCGGGTGAGCATATTCGACAGAAACGCCGAGTTTGAAGGCATGGATTTCGCGACGCGCGCGATAGAGGTCGGCAACTACACCGACCGCTCCGCTGTGCCGATATATGCCTCGGTCACCTCGGGCACCACCTATCAGCGCCACGGCGACCCCTCTCGCGACGCGCTCTGCAGCAACATCGCGTCCCTGGAGAACGCCAAGTACACGCTCGTCACCGCGAGCGGCGTGGCATCCGTCACCCTGCCCATGCTGGCTCTGCTCAAGCACGGCGACAGGATAATCTGCCACAAGGACCTCTACATCTGGTCCTACTTCTTCGTCCGCGAGGACCTGCCCCGGCTGCTTGACGCCGAGGTCGTCATGGTGGACATGACCGACACCGACGCGCTGGAGGCCGAGCTCAAAAAGGGCGGCACCTCCCTCGTCGTGACGGAGACGGTGACGAACCCCATGCTTGACGTCATCGACCTCAAAAAGTGCTGCGAGCTCGCGCACAAGTACGGCGCCAGGATCATGGTGGACAACACCTTTGCCTCGCCCTATCTCTGCCGGCCCATCGACTACGGCTGCGACATAGTCTCCGAGAGCGCCACGAAGTACATCAACGGCCACGGCGACACGCTCAGCGGCGCGATAAGCACCAACGACCACGAGATATATTACCAGCTCCAGCGCATGATGGGTGTGCTCGGTCCCTGCCTGAGCCCGTTCAGCAGTTTCCTCATCTCCCGCGGGCTCCAGACCCTGCCCATCAGGATGGAGAAGCACTGCGACAACGCCGAGCGCCTGGTGGAGTATCTCGACACCAAGCCCTTTGTCAAGCAGCTCATCTACCCCGGCCTCGAGCGGCACCCCGGCCATGAGCTCGCCGGCAGGCAGCTCAAGCGCTACGGCGGCATGCTCTGCTTCCTGCTCGACACCGACCACGACACGCTCTTCAACGAGTTCCTCCCCGAGCTCAAGCTCTTCAAGCACTGGGTCAGCCTCGGCGAGGCGCACTCGCTCATCAGCCCCAAGGCCGAGGACAAGGAGAAGGGCATCCCCGCTGACCTCATCCGCGTCTCCGCGGGCCTCGAGTGCGCGGACGACCTGATAGCCGACCTCGAGCGCGGCTTCAAGAAGATCTTCGGCTGAGCCGGACACACAAAAAACAATTCTTCAAAAAACGCGCCCGAACACCGGCGCTGAAAGGAAAACTGTTATGAGCAAGATCAGCGATATGACGAGAGAATCCTGGATAATGAGCACCTTCCCCGAGTGGGGCACCTGGCTCAACGAGGACATTGAGCGCGAAGAGGTCAAGCCCGGCACCGTGGCCATGTGGTGGCTCGGCTGCACCGGCATCTGGATGAAGACCCCCGGCGGCGCCAACATCTCCATCGACCTCTGGTGCGGCAACGGCAAGCGCACCCACGGCGACGACAAGATGAAGGTCGGCCATCAGATGGCCAACATGTGCGGCGCCCGCAGGATGCAGCCCAATCTGCGCGCCATCCCCTTTGTCTTCGACCCCTTCGGCTTCAAGCAGGTGGACGCCGTCCTCGCCACGCACTATCACCAGGACCACATGAGCGCCGAGTGGGCGGCCCATGTCATCAACAGCGGCATGACCACCGTCGACGAGAACGGCAAGGAGATCCCCGTCCCCTTCATCGGGCCCAAGAAGTCCGTGGAGACCTGGATAAAGTGGGGCGTCCCCGCCGAGCGCTGCATCACCGTAAAGCCCGGCGACGTGCTCCGCGTCAAGGACATCGAGATAGTCTGCCTCGACTCCTTTGACCGCACCTGCCTCGTCACCACCGACTCCACCGGCCCCGACCGCGAGGAGCTGACCGGCATCTGCCCGACCGACATGGACGAGAAGGCCGTCAATTACCTCCTCAAGACCCCCGGCGGCAACATCTACCACTCCGGCGACAGCCACTACTCCATATACTTCGCCAAGCACGGCAAGGACCACAAGATAGACGTGGCCTTCGGCTCCTACGGCGAGAACCCCGTCGGCATGGCCGACAAGATGACCTCCTGCGACATCCTGCGCATGGCTGAGGCTCTCCGCTGCGAGGTCGTCATCCCCATCCACTACGACGTCTGGACCAACTTCATGGCCGACACCGCCGAGATAAAGGTGCTCTGGGACATGAAGAAAGACCGCCTCGGCTACACCTTCCACCCCTTCTTCTGGGAAGTCGGCGGCAAGTACGTCTACCCCACCGACAAGGACAAGATGGCCTATCATCACCGCCGCGGCTTCGAGGACTGCTTCGAGGCGCCGCAGAACATCCCCTTCCGCTCCATGCTGTAAGGCCGCCGGAGGTACTGTGTCATGGATATCGAGAAGAAGGTCATCTCCAACCTGACGCTCTGCTACTGCGTGGCTCCGCTCAGGTACAAGGACAAGCCCCACTTCCTGGTCGCCTCTGAGAAGGAATACTCCTGCCTGCTCTTCGACGAGCACGGCAACGAGGTGGACGAGATCTGGAAGGGCCCCGGCGGCACAATGTCCGCCGTGCAGGTCCCCGGTACGGACGGCGCTTTCCTCGCCACGCACCGCTTCTACTCCCCCAACAACTCCAAGGAGGCCAGCATAGTCCTCTGCCGCCCCGTAGACGGCGGCTGGAAGGTCACCACCGTTGCGGACCTGCCCTATGTCCACCGCTTCGACATACTCCAGCGCGGCGGCGTGACCTACCTCATCGCCTGCTGCATCAAGAGCAACTACGAGTACAAGGACGACTGGCGCTTCCCCGGCATGACCTATGCCTGCGAGCTGCCCGACGACCTGCTCTCCAAGCCCGAGGACTACCGCCTCCCGCTCGTGCTGCTCAAGGACAACATGCTCAAGAACCACGGCTACTCCCGGGATATCCACAACGGCGTGCAGACCGGCATAGTCACCTGTGACACCGGCGTGTTCCGCTTCACTCCCCCCGCCGAGCGCGGCGGCGAGTGGACCATCGAGACGCTCATCACCGACGCCGCGAGCGACGCCGTCATGGTAGACTTCGACGGCGACGGCGAGAAGGAGCTGCTCACGCTCAGTCCCTTCCACGGCGACACGCTCAGGATATACAAGAAGTCCGGCAGCGGCTACGCCCCCGTCTTCGAGTACGCCAAGAAGATAGAGTTCGCCCACGCGATATGCGGCTGCACCATCTGCGGCCGGAACATGGCCATAATCGGCTACCGTAAGGGCGAGCGCGAGCTCCTGGCCGTGTACTACCTCAACGGCGAGTACGTCGTCGAGGTCCTGGACCGCGACGTCGGCCCCGCCAACGTGCTGCACAGCGTGGTGGACGGCAAGGACATCCTGCTCTCCGCCAACAGGGAGATAAACGAGATAGCCTACTACACGGTAAACAGCCTTTAATCTTTGGAGAGGAATGTTTAGAGATGGCAAAATATGATTTCATGAGCTTCGGCGAGCCCAACATCCGCATGTCCCCGCCGGAGCATGACCGCCTGGGTCAGGGCGACGAGCTCAAGCTCGGCATAGCGGCGGCGGAGCTCAACTGCTGCGTCAACATCTCCAACCTCAGCGTGGAGAAGCTGCTGCCCACGATGAAAACGGCATACGTCACCAAGCTGGTGGACAACTGGACGGGCCGGTACATCGTCACCCGCGCCCAGATGTACGGCGTGGACATGTCCAACGTCGTGGTCGAGCCCTATGACAAGATCGGCCGCACCCGCAACGGGCTCGCGTTCATCGAGGTCGGCATCGGTCCCAGGCCCAGCTATCAGCTCTACGACCGCGGCCACACCGCGCTCAGCAAGATCCAGCCCGGCGACATCGACTGGGAGAAGATACTCGACACGCGCTGGTTCCACACCACCGGCATCGTCACCGCCCTCGGCGAGCACACCGCCACCGAGGTGCTCGCAGCCCTCAAGGCCGCCAAGAAGAACGGCGCCGTCACGAGCTACGACCTCAATTACCGCAGCACGCTCTGGACCAAGGAGGCCGCCCGCGCCGCCGCCGAGTCGCTGATGCCCTACATCGACGTCATCCTCGGCAACGAGGAGGACTTCGACACCATGCTCGGCATCAAGGCCGACAACACCGACGAGAACTTCTCCTCCATCGACCCGATGAACTACAAGAAGGTGGCCGAGAAGGTCATGGCGAAGTACCCCCACATCAAGGTCGTCGGCACCTCCCTGCGCGAGGTCAAGACCGCGCTGCTCAACAACTGGCAGGGCTGCATGATGACCCGCGACGGCTTCTTCGTCTCCAGGAAGTACGAGAACATCGAGATAAACGACCGCGTCGGCGGCGGCGACAGCTTTGCCTCGGCGCTCATATACAGCATGCTCCAGGGCTACGACGGCCAGCGCACCATCGACTTCGCCACGGCCTTCTCCGCGCTCTGCCACACCATCCGCAACGACTGGAACCTCGTCTCCAGGCAGGAGGCCGAGTCCCTCGCGGCGGGAGGCAGCGCCCGCGTCAAGCGCTGAGCGCCGTCCGGAGGCGAGAGACTCTATGTTTGGAGACCACCTTTCGGGCATATACGAAAAGGCCTTCGACCCGGCCATCTCCTGGGAGGAGCGGCTGCTCCGCGCCCGGGAGCTGGGTTTTGACTACGTCGAGATAAGCATAGACGAAAAGGACGAGAGGATTGCGCGGCTCTACGACTCCGGAGCCGCCCTATCCGAGCTCAGGGCCGCCTGCGCGAACACGGGCATGCAGATAAAGTCCATGTGCCTGAGCGCGCACCGGCGCTTCCCCTTCGGCAGCGCGGACGCGGCGGTCAGGGCCCGGGCGCGGGACATCATGGACCGGGCCATTGACTTCTCCTGCGAGCTCGGCATCCGCGTCATCCAGCTCGCCGGCTACGACGTGTACTACGAGCCCTCCACGCCGGAGTCGGTGCGGGCCTTCCGCGAGGGTATGCTCTGGGCCGCGGGCCGGGCCGAGCGCAGCCAGGTCATGCTGGCGATGGAGATAATGGACACGCCGTTTATGAACTCCATCACCAAGCACATGGGCTACGAGGCCATGATCCGCTCGCCCTGGTACAAGGTCTACCCCGACCTCGGCAACCTCAGCGCCTGGGGCGAGAACGACCCCGCGCAGGAGCTCGCCCGCGGCATGGGCAGCATCGTGGCGGTCCACCTCAAGGACACGATCGCCGTCACGGACAGCTGCGAGGGGAAGTTCAAATGCGTGCCCTTCGGCAGCGGCTGCGTCGATTTCACGGCGCGCTTCGCCGAGCTCGAGCGGCTGGGCTACAAGGGCCCGTACATGATAGAGATGTGGTACGCCGACGGCACCAGCGACACGGCGGAGATCGCCTCCGCCGCAAAGTGGCTCCAGGAGCGCTATGCCGAGGCGGAAAAACTGGTTGGAGGGTCGTCCAATGCTTGAAAAGCTGAAAGAGGCCGTGTGCGAGGCCAATCTGAAACTGGTCGAATACGGTCTGGTCATAATGACTTGGGGAAATGTGTCCGCCATCTCGGAGGACGGCAGATTCGTGGTCATAAAGCCGAGCGGAGTTGACTATTCGGTCATGGAGCCCGGCATGATGACGGTCGTCGATATGGACGGCAGCATAGTGGAGGGAGAACTGAGGCCGTCCTCCGATCTGCCCACGCATCTGGAGCTTTACCGCAGCTTTGCGGGCGTCCGGAGCGTGGTGCACACCCATTCCCTGTGGGCCACTTCCCTGGCTCAGGCGGAACTCGACCTGCCCTGCTACGGCACCACCCACGCCGACACCTTCCACGGCAGCGTCCCCTGCACGCGGGCGCTCACCCAGCAGGAGATCGACGGCGAGTACGAGCTCAACACCGGCAAGGTCATAGTCGAGACCTTCCGCGAGCGCGGCATCGACCCCGAGGCCGTGCCCGGCGTCCTCGTCTGCAAGCACGGGCCCTTCACCTGGGGCGGCAGCACGGTAAAGTCCGTCGAGAACGCGCTGGTGCTGGAGACCACGGCGCACATGGCCTTCGCCACCCGCGGCTTCACCCCCGGCGTGGCCCCGGCCCCCACAGGGCTGCAGGACAGGCATTACTTCAGAAAACACGGCAAAAACGCCTATTACGGCCAGAGCCGTCAGGCGTGAGACAGAGCACCGCCCGTGAGCCATCGCGGGCGGTGTTTTTTTAAAAATGCACTTGTCATTTCAGCCGGTTTATAATAAATTATCCTTATTATCACTTACAGGAGCAAAGATGAAAGCGCCGCCGAAATATGTGCTCAACATCCTAAGCGCCCTCGGCTCGGCCGGTCACGAGGCCGTACTCGCCGGGGGCTGCGTGCGCGACAGCCTGCTTGGCCGCCGCCCCTCGGACTGGGACGCCGCCACCTCCGCAATGCCGGAGGAGGTGCTCGCCCTTTTCCCGCGCTGCGTGCCCACGGGCATAAAGCACGGCACGGTCACCGTCCTCGCCCCCGGCGGCAAGGTCGAGGTCACCACCTTCCGCGCCGAGGGCGCCTACTCCGACCACCGCAGGCCCGACCGCGTCGCCTTCGGCTGTCCGCTGGAAGCCGACCTCGCGCGGCGCGACCTCACCGTCAACGCCATGGCCATGGACGCCGCCGGGCATGTCACCGACCCCTTCGGCGGCCGCGCCGACCTCGAGCGCCGGCTGCTCCGCTGCGTGGGCGAGCCGGAGCGCCGCTTCGACGAGGACGCGCTGCGCATGCTGCGCACCATCCGCTTCTCCGCCCAGCTGGGCTTCGACATAGAGCCGCGCACGCTGGAGGCCGTGCGCGAGTTCGCGCCGCTCGCGGCCTCGCTCTCGGCCGAGCGCGTGAGGGACGAGCTCGTCAAGACCCTCCGCAGTCCGAGGCCGGACGTGGTCTGGCAGCTGGTGGACTTCCGGCTGCTGGACGCCTTCCTCAGCTCCGGGGACGCCTCGGCGGAGCGGCCCGCGCTCTCGCCCGCGCCGAAGTATGCGCGCCTCGCGCGCTTTTGTCTCGCGCTGGAGCTTGGCGGGTATATTATGTCTACCTCCTCCCTGCTCACCGCGCTCCGCTTCGACAGCGCCGCCGTGCGCACCACGGCCTCGGCGGTGGAGATACTCAGGTCTGGCCGCCGGGACTGGAAGCGCCTGCTGCGCGACTACGGCGAGCCCGCCGTCCTCGCTGCGCACCCCAAAAACCGCGCGCTGCGGGAGGTTTTGCGCTCCGGCGAGTGCTGGGCGCTCCACGACCTCGCCATAGGCGGCGCGGAGCTCAAGCAGCTCGGCTACTCCGGCCCGGAGCTGGGCCGTGAGCTCGACCGCCTGCTCGACCACGTCATCGACCACCCCGCCGACAACAGGGCGGATATATTATGTAAACTAGCTGAGAGAAAGGTTATGGGATAATGGACAACTGGGAAAAGCTCAAAAGCGAGTGCCTCAACTGCCGCCGCTGCCCGCTGTGCGAGACGCGGAACAACGTAGTGTTCGGCGTCGGCCCCGAGAATGCCGAGGTGCTCTTCATCGGCGAGGGCCCCGGCGAGCAGGAGGACCTCAAGGGCGAGCCCTTCGTCGGCCGCGGAGGCAAGCTGCTCGACGACATGCTGGAGCTCATCGACCTCGACCGCACGAAGATATACATCGCCAACATGGTCAAGTGCCGCCCGCCGAAGAACCGCGACCCGCTGGAGACCGAGCAGATGGCCTGCGCCGAGTGGCTCCGGAGACAGATCGACCTCCTGCAGCCGAAGCTCATCGTCTGCCTGGGCCGCATCTCCGCGATGAAGTTCATCAAGCCGGACTTCCGCATCACGAAGGAGCACGGCCAGTGGTTCGAGATGGACGGCCGCCGTGTAATGGCGCTCTACCACCCCGCTGCGCTGCTGCGTGACCCGAACAAGCGGCCCGAGACCTTTGACGACCTCAAACGGCTCCAGGCGGAGATACGCGCCGTCTGCGACCACACCTATTGATACAGAAAGGCAAATTTATATGCTGCACTTCCGCAAGCTCTCCATCACCGACCGGGCCTGGGCCCAGCCCTTTATCGAGGCCGAAAACTCCCGCTCTGCGGACTACAACTTCGGCAACATCTACATGTGGGACGGCGCGTTCCGTCAGCACCTGACCTCGGTCGACGGGCGTCTGCTGACCAAGCTCCGCTACGAGGACATGCCCTTTTTCGCCTTCCCCATCGGCTCCGGCGACGTCAAGCCCTCCATCGAGGCGCTGACCGAGTTTGCCGCGCACCGGCGCTATCCCTTCGCCATCCGCGGCATCACCGAGGAGCACCGCGCCCTGCTCGAGGAGGCCTATCCCGGCCGCTTCCGCTTCTTCGAGGACCGCGACTGCTTCGACTACGTCTATTCCATCGAAAAACTCTCCACCTTTGCCGGCAAGAAGCTCCACGGCAAGCGCAACTTCTGCAACCGTTTCGAGAAGGAGCACTCCTGGGAGTTCAAGCGCCTGACACCGGAGCTCATGCCCTGGTGCATGGGCATGCTCGGCGAGTGGCAGGGCAGCTACGAGGCCCCGCCCGAGGGCCTGGACGACGAGCACGCGGCCATCGTCCGCGGCTTCATGCGCTGGAAGGAGCTCGGCCTCGAGGGCGGCGTCCTCTTTGCCGACGGCAAGCTCGTGGGCTTCACGGTGGGCGAGGTCATCTCGACCGACACCTTCGACGTGCACTTTGAAAAGGCCTTCGCCTCCATGCCGGGGGCGTATCCGATGGTCTGCCGCGAGTTTTCAAAGCAGATAATGGCCGACCACCCGAACATCGTCTACCTCAACCGCGAGGACGACATGGGCCACGAGAACCTGCGCTCCGCCAAGCAGGAGTACTACCCCGAGTTCCTGCTCACGAAGTACACGGCGAGGGAGGCCAAGGATGTCTGAGCTGAGATTCCGCCTCTCGCGAGAGGGCGACGTCCCGGCGCTCCAGCGGCTCTGGGCCGAGGTTTTCGGCGACGGCGAGGAGTTCACGGGCGAGTTTTTCCGCCTTTTGTGGCGGCCCGAGTACTGCCGCGTGGCAAAATCCGGGGGCGAGATCGCCGCGATGGGCTTTTGCATCCCCGGCGCAGTTGCGCGCGGCGCGCGCTGCTCTTACATCTACGCCATGGCGACGGCGGAGCGGTACCGCGGCCTCGGCGCGGCGCGGGAGATAGGGCTGGGGCTTATCGCCGACGCCTTTGCCTCCGGCGCCGACCTCGTCGCGACGCTCCCCGCTGAGGACAGCCTCTGCCGCTGGTACGAGACGCGCCTCGGCATGTCCCCGCTCTTCAAAAAGGGCGGCGCGGGCGTGGAGTTCCCCGCGAGCTGGCTGGACTTCGCCGCCGTCTGCGGCGCGCACGAGGAGGACACCCCCTCCCGCCTCTGGGCCGTCCCCCGCCCCGGCTTCGACCCCTCCGGGCTCGAGACCCTCGGCTGGGAGTGCACCTTCGACTGATAAAACCGCCGCCCCCCCGGACGGCGGTTTTGCTTTGCAGCAGATGCGCCAGCGCCGGTGCGTGTGCGCCGTTACGCGGGGAGGTAGTCTCTCCCCCCTGCTGCCCGTTCCACCCCATTTCTTTGCTCTTGCGCAAAG
>ERZ827478.112-NODE-112-length-90116-cov-83.468427_pt1 | contig 90116 bp, 72 predicted proteins | sample MGYA00519705_ERZ827478 | MGnify/ENA primary metagenome ERZ827478 (study PRJEB31778, sample SAMEA3449318) | human gut metagenome | biome: human gut; feature: human-associated habitat; material: faeces | place: United Kingdom | collected 2010/2012 ...
TGCGGGACGAGACCAAGTGCTTCGCCTTCCTGGCCGGTCACGAGTCCTTCGCCGCTGCCGAAGGCGCTATCGGCATTGCCCGCTCCGCCAACAAGGCTCGTAAGGAGCCTCTGCGGGTCATCCTGAACGGTCTGGGCAAGGACGCTGCGCAGATCATCTCCCGGATCAATGGCTTTACCTATGTGCAGACCAAGTTCGACTACTACACCGGCGAGCTGAAGATCGTCAAGGAGTACAAGTACTCCGACGGCGAGCGCGCGGCTGTCCGCTGCTTCGGCGCTGACGACGTCCGCGAGGGCGTGGCCATCATGCACCACGAGGGCGTGGACGTTTCCATCACCGGCAACTCCACCAACCCCACCCGTTTCCAGCATCCCGTTGCCGGCACCTACAAGAAAGAGTGCATCGAGCAGGGCAAGAAGTACTTCTCCGTGGCCTCCGGCGGCGGCACGGGCCGTACTCTGCATCCCGACAACATGGCAGCCGGCCCCGCTTCCTACGGCATGACCGACACCATGGGTCGTATGCACTCCGACGCCCAGTTCGCCGGTTCCTCCTCCGTGCCTGCCCACGTTGAAATGATGGGCTTCCTGGGCATGGGCAACAACCCCATGGTCGGCGCTACCGTTTCCGTGGCCGTTGCTGTTGAGGAAGCGCTGAAGAAGTAAGGGAACACTTTTCTTTCCCAAGTAACAAACAAAGAAGCACATCCTGCCTGAGAAATTAGGCTGGATGTGCTTCTTATTTTTATTCCAGCGGTGCATTTCGCCTTCTATACTCTATAAAGAATCGTTCTATTTATAAATAAGAATAAATTATTTTTCTTCTAGGCGTTGACAAATATGAGTCAACGTGCTATTATGCTCTCGAGGTGATTGACATGGCAAAGCTTATCTCCGAATGTCCCGTCTGCGGTAATGATTTGAATATCACAAAGCTTCAATGCCCCTGCTGTGGGATGGAACTTTCAAACTCTTTTGAAATCAGCCCCTTTGATAAACTGGACAATGACCAGTACCTGTTTCTTATCACATTTCTGAAACACCGCGGAAACCTGAAACTGCTGCAGGAAGAACTGAACATCTCCTATCCCTACGCGAAGAAGAAACTGACGGAACTGCTCAGCGCACTGAATCTCACACAGGAAAACGACGAAACATTTATAAAGGAGGATGTTAATATGCAAATCCAGTTTGAAGGTAAGGAAAGCAATCGCGCCGGAGATATTGTCAGGAGGAAGCTCATGGAAAACGGCGGACGTGCCATCGTGACATCCATCAGCGGCAATCGGTACGGCATAAAAGCGGGCACGGACGGTCAGCACATTCTGTGCAATGAACTGCCCCCAATCTATACCTATGATGTCTTTGACGTGATCGTCGATCTGCTAAAAAAGCAGCCGAACCACAGAGCCGGAAAAGGAAATGCCCGAAACTACAGGCTTGGTGAGGCCGGGTGTGAAGAAAACACCGTCGCAGGCGCTATTCTGAAAAACTACTTTGGCAAAAGTGCAGGCGAGTCCGGCGTTGACCCGGTGTTTGTGTTGGCCGCCGTTCTGGAATGGGCGGGGATCGCGCATAATCGCCGGGGCTATCTGGAACTCACCGCAGCGTATTCGGGGGGATTATAAACTTGCTGGTGTTTCTGTTGTCTTTTGTCATATCATTCCTGTGGTTCTTTCTGTTCAAGCACAACAAATATTAAGCGCCGCGCCATCCCCAATTAAAAGACCGCAGGTTCAAGCCATCGCCTGAACCTGTGGTCATTTCATTCTTCCTCAATCCTCGTCCCAGTTGTGCCAGACGTTTTGGACGTCGTCGTCGTCGTCCATGATGTCCAGCAGCTTCTCCATCAGGGAAATCTGCTCCGGGTCGGTGAGCTTCTGGTAGTTCTGGGGCACCATTTCGATCTGAGCAGATACGAAGCTGTAGCCCTTCTGCGTCATGGCGTCGGCCACGGCGTTGAAATCGTCGGGGTCTGTGTACACGGTAAACACGTCGTCCTCGGCCTCGAAATCATCCGCGCCGCAGTCCATGGCGTCCATCATGACCTGGTCTTCCTCGTAGTCGCCGTCCTCGTTGTCGATCACCAGCACGCCCTTCTTGTCGAAGGACCAGCTGACGCAGCCCGTCGCGCCCAGATTGCCGCCGAACTTGTCGAAGTGGTGGCGCATGGAACCGGCGGTGCGGTTGCGGTTGTCGGTCATGGTCTCCACGATCACCGCCACGCCGCCGGGGCCGTAGCCTTCGTAGGTGATGGTCTCGTAGTTGTCGCCGCCCGCGCCTGCCGCCTTCTCCAGGCAGCGCTTGATGTTGTCGTTGGGCATGTTGGCGGCCTTGGCCTTGGTGATGACGGTGGCCAGACGGGAGTTATAGGCGGGGTCTGCACTGCCGCCCTCCTTCACCGCGACGATCAGCTCTTTCGCGATCTTGGTGAAGGCTGCCGCGCGCTTGGCGTCCTGCGCGCCCTTGGTTTTCTGGATGTTATGCCATTTGGAATGTCCGGACATAGGTATATCTTCCCTTCAGCGAGTATATTCAAAAATCTTATCTATTTTATCAGAATCCGTGACAAAAATCAACACTTTCTCAATAGAATTTCATGCAGTCCCGGTGGGTTTCGGAAATTTTCACCTGAACCTCCGGGAACGCGGCGGCGATTTTCTCCGCCAGCACGGCCACAACGGGGTTCTCCGTGGCAAAATGTCCCGCGTCGATCAGATTCATCCCCAGCGCCTGCGCGTCCCAGAACTCATTGTACTTGATGTCCGCGGTGACGAAGGTGTCGCACCCGGCCTCGAAGGCGCTCATCAGCTCGTCGGAGCAATGCCCGCCGCCCACCGCCACCATGCGAACCGGCTTGCCGCCGTCCACGTAGCGCAGTCCCTCGGCGTCCAGGCTGCTCTTGACGGTTTCCAGAAATTGGGAAAGGGGCTGCTCCTCTACCCTGCCCCGGCGCAGAAGACCCCACTGCCGCCCCTGATCGTCCCGGAAAAAGGGCGGGATGGTCTCCACGTCGTTCAGTCCCAGCGTAGCCGCCAGCACGTCGTTGACACCCCCCGGGGCGCAGTCCAGATTGGTGTGGGCATTGACGGCGCTGATGCCATGGCGGCAAAGGGTCATGATGCTCCGGCCGACGGTCGTTTCCTCCGTCACGGATTTGAGCGGGTCAAAAATGATCGGATGGTGGGTGATGATCAGCTCCGCGCCCCACTCCGCCGCCTCCCGGCACACCCTCTCGAAGGGGTCGAGCGCCACGAGAACCTTGGTAACGGGGGTCTCCCGGCTGCCGCAGAGAAGCCCCACATTGTCCCAGTCCATTTTCATGTAGGTTGGGGCAAGGGTTTCTACGTACTTGAGAATGTCAGCTACAGTCGTCATCGGTCAGTTCCTCCAGAATTGCTTTGTAATGCCTGTATTTTTCCTCGTCCCCGCCGGACAGGCCCTCAACGGTCTTGCGAAGGCCGGAAAGCACACTCTCCCGGAAAGCCGGAAGCAGTTCGCTGCCGCTGCGGCGCAGTGCCGGGGTGATGTAATACTCGCCGTCGGTCAGCGCCTCCCCGGGGGCGTAGACCACTTCCATGACGGGGTAGATGAATTTCCCGTCCTTCGCCAGCGTCTCCCGGCGGATGGCGTAGCCCTGACGGTACAGATACCGGCGCAGCTCTGGCCGCTTGCTCTGGCACTGCAAGATCAGGCGGTAGCGTTCGCTTTTCAGCCAGGTTGCGGCGTCCAGAATGGACATCATGGTGTCCGCCCCCATCCCCGCGCAGACCATGCAGTCAAATTCCCGGGGAACATCGCGGATGCCGTCGGACAGGTAGAAGGACATTCTCTCCTTCACGCCGAATTTTTCCGCGTTGCGGATGGCGCTTTGCAGGGGCATTTCCCGGACGTCGGAGGCGATAATGGCGCTGGCAATGCCGTTTTTCAGAAGGTAAATGCCGAGATAACCGTGGTCACAGCCCACGTCCGCCACCCGGTCGCCGGGATTGACATAGCCGCAGCAGGCCAGCAGCCGGTTGGAAAGGGGTATTTTCACGGGCGTCCCTCCTTCTATACGAAAAAAGCCATCCCGGCAATTGTCCGGGATGGCGCTGCCGGTATTTTATCCGTTCTGCTTCGCGGCTTCGTTGGCCTCGTAGGCTTCCAGGAAATTGTTCAGCTGGGCGAGGAACGGCTCGCAGTCCACACCGTGAACCATGCAGGCTTCCTCAACGGTCTCGCCCCGGGAAGAGGGGCAGCCCAGGCAGTGCATACCGATGGCGAAGAACAGGGGCGCGGACTGGGGCGCGACGTCCAGAATGTCCCCGATGATGGTATCCTTTTCAATTTTTACAGCCATTATAATGACCTCCTTGTTTTTATCTGCGACTATTATAACCGCACATGCCGAAAAAAACAAGAGGGAAGTCACAAAAGATACGCAGCCGCCCCGCAGATTTTTCGTGGCGGGGTGGTCGATGATCAGAGCATCCGTCCTCGCCCATCCAGACAACACCCGCAAAATCCGCTTCTTTCCCCATAGAATTGGCCGGGCAGCGCTGCATCCCCTTTGCCACGCCGTTTTCCTGTTCAGCCCCGACGTACCATGTGGTAAAACGCACCTTCTCCAATGGATGTTGTCTGTTGAATCGGCTCGCCGACAATGCGGAATCCCGCCTTTTCATAGCACCGGATCGCCCGCTGATTCCATGTTCTGACTTCCAGGTACATAGGTTTCCCGGGAAACAGCGTCTGCGAAATTTCCCATGCCATTCGGGTCATCTGCTGCCCGTACCCCTTGCCGCAGCAATCGGGATTCGCCCCGATTCCGAAGAACACCTCCGGGTCTTCCCCGTTCAGATTGATAAAGCCGACAAGTTCCTTCCCATCATAGAAGGAATACAGGTGGTTCTCGGGGTTTGCAAACCCAAACCCCCGCTTTTTCTGTTCCTCATAGGAAAGGCTGTTGTAAATCGCGTATTCCCCGGGATATTCCCACCGGGCGATGCAGTATTTTTCTTCTTCGGTCATTTTGTGATACTCAAGCATGTTCTTCCTCCTGAAAATGGTTTGATGCTCGGTTTACCCGCTACATTATAGCAAGGAAACGGGAAAAATCAACCTGCCCGTATCGACCGTGTCCTTCCGATTTCATCAAAACAGTTCGCCCTCCAGCCTGAGAAGTCTTAGGCCGGAGGGCGTCGGTTCTGTTTTGCTTATTTCGTCTCGTCGGTGCCATAGTAGGCGTTGAGATACATCTGCTTGATCTCGCTCATGAGGGGATACCGGGGGTTCGCGCCGGTGCACTGGTCGTCGAAGGCCTGCTCCACCATGCTGTCCAGCCGGTTCAGGAAGTCGGTTTCGTCAATGCCGTAGTCCCGAATGGTCTTTTTGATGCCGATCTTGACCTTCAGCTCGTCGATGGCCGCGATCAGATTCTCCAGCTTTTCCTCATCCGTGGTACCGCCCAGCTTCAGATAGTCAGCGACCTCGGCGTACCGCGCCAGCGTGTGAGGATGGTCGTACTGGGAGAAGGTACCCATCTTTGCCGGAACCTCGGCGGCGTTGAAGCGCAGGACTTCGTCGATCATCAGAGCGTTGGCAACGCCGTGGGGCAGATGGTGGAACGCGCCCAGCTTGTGCGCCATGGAGTGGCACACGCCCAGGAAGGCGTTGGCAAAGGCCATACCGGCCATGCAGGCGGCGTTTGCCATGTTCTCGCGGGCTTTGGGGTCCTTCGCGCCGTTTTCATAGGCGGAAGGCAGGTTCTCAAAAATCAGCTTCAAACTCCGCAGCGCCAGACCGTCGGTGTAGTCCGTGGCCATCATGGAGGCGTAGGCTTCCAGCGCATGGGTCACGGCGTCGATGCCGGAGGCCGCGGTCAGTCCCTTGGGGGCGTTCATCATCATGTCGGCATCCACGATGGACATTTTCGGCAGCAGCTCATAGTCCGCCAGCGGGTACTTGACGCCGGTGGTTTCATCGGTGATGACGGCGAAGGGAGTCACCTCGGAGCCGGTACCGGCGGTGGTGGGGATGGCGACGAAATACGCCTTTTCGCCCATCTTGGGGAAGGTGTAGACACGCTTGCGGATGTCCACAAAGCGCATGGCCATGTCCTGGAAATCCGCCTCGGGATGCTCATACAGCACCCACATGATCTTGCCCGCGTCCATGGCGGAGCCGCCACCAATGGCGAGGATCAGGTCGGGCTTGAAGGCTGCCATCTGCGCCGCGCCCTCTCTGGCACAGGCAAGGGTGGGATCGGGAGCTACGTTGTAGAAGGTGGTGTGGGTGATCCCCATAGCGTCCAGCTTCTCCTCCACCGGCTTCGTGTAGCCGTTCTGGTACAGGAACGCGTCGGTGACGATGAATGCCTTCTTGTAATTTTTCAGCTCGGCCAAAGCTACCGGCAGGCAACCCTTCTTGAAATAAACCTTTTCAGGCGCACGGAACCAGAGCATGTTCTCCCTCCTAATTGCCACAGTCTTGATGTTCAGCAGGTGCTTGATGCCCACGTTCTCGGAAACGGAGTTGCCGCCCCAGGAGCCGCAGCCCAGCGTCAGGGAGGGAGCCAGCTTGAAGTTGTACAGGTCGCCGATGCCGCCGTGGGAGGACGGAGTATTCACCAGAATGCGGCAGGCTTTCATTTTCTCCGCAAAGGCGTCCAGCTTCTCCTTCCCGCTCACCGTGTCCAGATAGACGGAAGCTGTGTGGCCGTAGCCGCCATCCTTGACAAGGGTGTCCGCCTTGTTCATGGCGTCGGTGAAGTCGGACGCCCGGTACATGGCAAGCACGGGGGACAGCTTCTCGTGGGCAAAGGCTTCGGAGAGATCGGTGGAGGTCACTTCGCCGATGAGGATTTTGGCGGTCTCGGGGACATCGACGCCCGCCAGCGCCGCGATGGTATGGGCGGACTGACCCACGATCTTGGCGTTCAATGCGCCGTTAATCAGGATGGTTGCGCGAACCTTGTCGATTTCTTCCGCGTTCAGGACGTAGCAGCCGCGCTTGATGAATTCCGCCTTGACCCGGTCGTAGATGCTGTCCAGCACCACCACGCTCTGTTCGGAGGCGCAGATCATGCCGTTGTCAAAGGTCTTGGAATGGATGACGGAGGAAACCGCCAGCAGAATGTCGGCGCTGTCGTCAATGACGGCGGGGGTGTTGCCGGGGCCGACGCCCAGAGCGGGCTTGCCGGAGGAGTAGGCAGCCTTCACCATGCCGGGGCCGCCGGTGGCGAGGATCAGGTCGGCCTCCCGCATCACCTGATTGGTCAGCTCCAGAGAGGGCTTGTCTATCCACGCGATGATGCCTTCCGGCGCACCGGCGGCGACCGCCGCCTCCAGCACCACCCGGGCGGCGGCGATGGTGCAGCCCTTCGCTCTCGGGTGGGGGCTGATGATGATGCCATTGCGGGTCTTCAGGGAAATCAGGGTCTTGAAAATGGCGGTAGAAGTGGGGTTCGTGGTGGGAATGACCGCCGCGATGACGCCGATAGGCTCGGCAATGCGCTGAATGCCGTAGGCCGTGTCTTCCTCAATGACACCGCAGGTCTTGGAATCCTTGTAGGCGTTGTAAATATATTCAGCGGCATAGTGGTTCTTGATGACCTTATCCTCCACTACGCCCATACCGGTTTCGGCTACGGCCTGCTTAGCCAGAGGAATGCGCATCTGGTTGGCTGCGGTAGCGGCGGCCAAAAAAATTTTATCCACCTGCTCCTGCGTATAAGTGGCAAATTTCTCCTGTGCCGCGCGGCACTTTGCCAATGCTTCGGTCAGTTCCTGAGCGGTGGTTACAGGTGCATATGTTTTATCCATGAAAATCGACCTTTCCGAACATTAATTATCAGTACTTTGTTACCGATATATTACTATCGATATAATAGCACATATCTCTGAAAAGTCAATCCCCATTATGAAATTTATTCGTAGGCAGAAATAGCCGGGCTTTCGGAGCGCATCGCTCTGAAAGCCCGGCTGCATTCTTCACTTATCACGTGCCAAGATAGGCCGCCTTCACCGCTTCATTTGCCAGCAGCTCCTCGCCGCTGCCGTGGAGGGTGATCCGGCCGGTCTCCATGACGTAGCCGAGATTGGCGGTTTTCAGCGCCATATTGGCGTTCTGCTCGATGAGCAGCACCGTCACGCCCTGCTTGTTGATCTCCTTGATGATCTCGAAAATGCCCTTGACGATGATGGGCGCCAGACCCAGAGACGGCTCGTCCATCATGATGACCTTGGGGCGGCTCATGAGCGCGCGACCCACCGCCAGCATCTGCTGCTCGCCGCCGGACAGGGTGCCGCCCGCCTGCCAGGAGCGCTCCTTCAGCCGGGGGAACAGGTCAAACACCCAGTTGAGGTCCTCGGTCAGATCGTCCTTGCGCAGGTAAGCGCCGATTTTCAGGTTTTCCAGCACCGTCATGTCCGGGAAAATCCGCCGTCCTTCCGGTACCAGCGTGATGCCCTTGGACACGATCAGGCTGGAATCCATGCCGGTGATGTCCTCGTCCAGGAAGGAAATCTTTCCTGCGGAGGGCTTCACCAGCCCCGCGATGGCGCGAAGGGTGGAGCTTTTGCCCGCACCGTTTGCGCCGATCAGGGTCACGATCTCCCCTTCCGGCACATCCAGGCTGATGCCCTTCACCGCTTCGATTCCGCCGTAATGCACCTGCAAATCCCGGATTTCCAGAATGTTACGCATCTTCCGTCACCCCCAAATACGCCTCGATCACGCGCTTGTTCTGCTGCACTTCCTTCGGCACGCCCCGGGCGATTTCACTGCCGAAGTCAATGACATAAATATAATCCGAAATCTTCATGACCAGATCCATGTGATGCTCAATGAGGAAGACCGTCAGATGGTGTCTGTCCCGGATTTCCTTGATGTATTCCGCCAGCTCCTGGGTCTCCTGGGGGTTCATGCCCGCCGCCGGTTCGTCCAGCAGCAGCAGCTTGGGATCCGTCGCCAGAGCGCGGGCAATTTCCAGACGGCGCTGCAGGCCGTAGGGCAGGCTGGTGGCGATTTTATCCTTGTACTGCTCCAGTCCCTGCTCTTGCAGCAGCGCCATGGTTTCCTCCTGCATTCTCGCATCTTCCTTGGCGTTCGCCCGGAAAATGGCGGAAAACACGTTCTGCTTCGCCCGCATATGCTTGGCCACCAGCACGTTTTCAAACACCGTCATACTCTTCCACAGGCGGATGTTCTGGAAGGTACGGGCGATGCCCAGAGAGACCACATGATCCGGAGTGGGGTCAATGTTGCGCTCGTTCGCAAACTTTTCCCCGTTGGTTCCCAGATAGTTCTTTTTCATTTTGCCGGTGGGGTGGTTGCGGATCATGGTCTTGCCCATGAATTCCACCCGGCCGTTGGTCGGCTGATACACACCGGTGATGCAGTTAAAGGCCGTGGTTTTGCCCGCGCCGTTGGGGCCGATGAGGGCGACGATCTGACCCTCCGGCACGTCCAGAGACAGGTCATTCACAGCAACTACGCCGCCAAACTGCATGGTGACGTTTTCCATACGAAGAACGTTTGTTTCGCTCATGCCGCTTCAGTCCTCCTTTTCCGCCGCCGGGGCAGCCTTTTTCCGCTTTTTCAGCAGTCCGCCGATGCCCTTCCAGCTCAGCTCCTTCTCTCCCATGATGCCCTTGGAGAAGAACAGAACAATAATCATGATGACCACGGAGAATACGACCATCCGGAAACCGCTGCGCAGCAGGGGCACCTTGAACGAGCCGATATAGGTCTCCCGATCCAGAAACCGCAGCCACCACTCAGAGCAGGCCACGTACAAAAACGTGCCGATGACGGAGCCGGAAACGGAGCCGATGCCGCCGATGACCACGATCAGCAGAATCTCATAGGTCATGGTGGAGGTGAACACCTTCGCCTGCGCGTTGGCAACATACATGGCGAACAGCGCGCCGCCCACGCCGGAGAAGAAGCTGGAAATCACAAAGGAGAGCATCTTGTGCTTGAACAGGCTGATGCCCATGGCCTCCGCCGCCACCTCGTCGTCCCGGATGGCCTTAAAGGCGCGGCCGTAGGAGGAGTTGATCAGCAGAACGATCAGGGCAATGCAGATGATTGCCACAAGGAAGGGAACGAATGTACTCAGCCGCAGAATCACCTGCCCCGCGCCGTTTTTGATATTGAAATCGGAGAAGGTGGGGAAACCTTTGATCATATTCGCGCCGTTGGTAATGGGGCCAAGGGTCTGCCACTGGAAAATGGCCCGCAGGATTTCGGCGAAGCCCAGTGTGGCAATGGCGAGATAGTCGCTTTTCAGCCGCAGAACCGGCAGGCCGATCAGCGCCGCGAATAGCGCGGCCACCAGTCCCGCCAGAATCAGTCCCAGAAGGACGGCCAGTACCAGCGCCAGCCCGCCGCCGAAACCAGCGCTGCCCAGAAAGCTCTGGAACATATCCACCAGAGAAAACTTCACGGCCGAGCCGCCGTAGAGGTAGTAGACCTGATCCTTGGCAGCCATGGGAACGGTCAGGATGGCGTAGGTATACGCGCCCAACAGCATGAAGCCCGCCTGTCCCAGAGAGAACAGGCCGGTGAAGCCGTTGAGCAGGTTCATGGAAACGGCCACCAGAGAATACACCGCGCCCTTTTTCAGCACGGTAAACAGCTGGCTGGTGGAAAGGAAGACCGCAGGCAGTCCGGGAATGCGGTCGCTGATGTTTTCCAGCAGGATAATCAGCAAAAGCAGCACCGAAATGGAGATCAGCGCAGCGAAGCTGCCGTTTTTGTTTGTTTTCTGTTTCAGCATATCCGGCACCTCCTTAAACCTTATCCGTGGCCTTTTCGCCAAAGAGTCCGGTGGGCTTGCAGGTCAGGATGATGATGAGCAGCGCGAAGGTGAAGGCATCAGAGAACACGGAAACATTCCATGCCGAGGGCAGGCCCTTGATGATGGTCTCGCAGATGCCGATCAGGAACGCGCCGATCACCGCGCCGGGGATGGAGCCGATGCCGCCGAACACCGCCGCCACGAAGGCTTTCAGTCCCGGCATGGCGCCCGCCGTGGGGGTAATGGCTGGATAAGTGGTGAAGTACAGAATGGAACCCACCACTGCCAGAGCAGAACCGATGACAAAGGTCATGGAAATGACATTGTTGATCTTGATGCCCATCAGCCGCGCCGTCTCAAAGTCCTTGGAAACGGCACGCATGGCCATGCCGATTTTGGTGTGGTTGATCAGCTGGGTCAGCAGCACGATCAGCACCAGCACCAGAACAGGGGTGATGATGACCACCAGCTTCGTGGAGGTGCCGACAATGTCGATGGTTTTGTTCAGAATTCCGATGGTGGGATAAGTCATGGGCTGGCCGCCGGTGACGTAGGTCGCAGTGTTTTCCAGCAGATAGCTGACGCCGATGGCGGAGATCATGACGGACATTCTCGGGGCATTGCGCAGGGGCTTATAGGCCGCCCGCTCAATGAAAAAGCCCAGCGCCACCGTCAGGATGATGACAACAGGAATTGCCGCGTAGATCGGCAGCACGGCGGAAACATAAATACCCAGCAGGCCGGCGACCATAAACACGTCGCCGTGGGCAAAGTTGATCAGGCGCAGAATGCCGTAGACCATGGTGTAGCCAATGGCGATCAGCGCCAGCTGCCCGCCCAGGGAAATGCCGCTGAGCAGAATGGATACCATGTATTCCAGAGAAAACAGTTGTTCCACAGGGGTTCCTCCCTTTCTTTACGGAATCCCCGAAGAAGCCGTCAGCAGCCCCGCTCCGGACGGTTTTTTCAGAGATTCCCTGTCATAATAATACGACTGTTTGGCGGGGGGATTCGCCCCCCGCCAAACAATTCAATTGGAGATAATATCAGCTGCCGGAGCCGGTCTGGACGGTTTCCAGAACCCACGCGCCGCTGGCGGTGTCCGCCGCCTTGATGTAAGCGGTGTCGCGGATGGCGTCGCCCTGAGCGTCAAAGGCGATGGAGCCGGAAACGCCGCTGTAGGTGACGGAGGGCAGAGCAGCCATGATGGCGGCCTTGTCGCCGCTGTCGGCCTTCTTCATGGCCTCCAGAGCCACAAAGTAAGCGTCGTAGCCCATGGCGGTGACGGCGGAGATGGTGTCGTTGCCGCCGTTGGCAGCCAGCGCCTCGGAGCTGGCGTTGATGTACTCCTTAACGCCCGTATCAAACTCGGGAGCGCCGCCTTCCTGATAGAAGGTGGAGACGTACAGCTGCAGGTCGGTGCCCTTGATGGCTTCCAGAACCATGTTGTCGTCCAGGGTGTCGGAGCCGAGGAACGGAGCCTCAATGCCCAGAGACGCGGCCTGGGTGATGATCTGCACGGCGTAGGCGATGGAGACAGGGGTGAAGATAACGTCCGCGCCCTCGCTCTTGGCCTTGTTCAGGTAGGAGCCGAAGTCGGAGTTGCCGGTGGGGAAGGAGTCGGTGATGACCTTGCCGCCCGCGGCCTCAAAGACCTTGGTGAAGAAGGCGATCAGGCCCTGGTCATACTCGTTGCCGCTCTCGCCCAGGCAGTAGGCGGTCTTGGCGCTGAACTTGCTCACGGCGAAGTTGGCCAGAACGTCGGCCTGGAAGTTATCCAGGAAGCAGATACGGAAGTAGTAGCTATTGCCCGCGGTGACGTTGGGGTTGGTGCAGGTGATGCCGATGGCGGGGATGCCGGCCTCTTCAAACTTGGGGCCGCCGGCCATGGAAACGCCGGAACCGTAGGAGCCCAGAACCACGGACACGCCCGCGCTGACCAGAGAGGAAGCAGCGGAGGGAGCCTTGTCGGTGGAGGAGCCGTTGTCGCCGTAGACCAGCTCGACCTTGTAGGTCTCGCCGCCCAGAGTGACCGTGGGCTCCTGGCTGTTGGCATACTGCATACCCAGGATTTCCTTCTTGCCGCCGGACGCAGAGTCGCCGGAAGAAGGCTCAAACACGCCGATCTTGATGACCTTCTCGCCGGAAGCGGAGCCGCTGCCGGAAGAGGAGCAGGCGCACAGGGACAGAGCCATGCACAGTACTAAGATAACAGCAATTACTCTTTTCATTTTCTTTAACCTCCATTCAAAAGCAGCATCCATAGTCGGTGGACATCTGTTTTTGTGATATGGAAAATTATATATGAATTTCTGCAAAATTGCAATTGTAAATTACGATAGAAATTGGTGGCCGATCATTCATTTTTTGTTCAAATTTTACAAGCCTGTTTTCGGTTTATTGACAAGATGACCCGCGCCTGTTATAATACCTAACAATGTTAGCAAATTTCATTTTTCGCCCAGCCCCGAATGGTTTCCCCGTTTTGTCACTCCGGTGCCTTTCTTCCCGGTGTCCGCACCATTGCCCGTGAAAGGCTTCTGCGAATTATGAGCGCCTCCCCGGAGGGCCGGCACCCGCTATGCAATGTTGCTCTCAGAAACTTGCAATACCCCGGCAATTTCACGCCGGAAACGCACTTAAGGAAAGGACGATGCCAATGAAAAATCAACACGAAGTGGAAAAACTGGCCTATGCGATGACCCGTCAGCGCTACTTGCTGAACCGGGACATCGTGCACGACCTGTTCACGGAGCTGTCCCTTTCCGACTACATTGCCCTCCACAGCATTGCGGAAGCTGCCGGTCAGGGTGGGTCAGCGGAGCAAACCTACCTGCGGGATTTGGCCGAGCGACTGGAAATGCCCATACCCAAGACTTCCAAAATGGTCCGCAAACTCCATGAACGGGGACTGGTTTTCTGGTCGCACAGCGGAGACGGGCGCGACGGCACCTACGTCGTCATCACCGATTCCGGCGTCCGAGCCATGGAGCGGCAGGCAAATATCCTGAACGCCTACTACAGCCGGGTAATCGAGGCCTTCGGCTACGAAAATCTGAAGAGCCTTCTGGAGCAGATTTCCCGTCTGGAGGACGTTATGAACGAAGTATTTACGAAAGGAGCGGCCAGCCATGGACTTGACCCAGTTGAATGACTACACGACCCGCAGCGAGGCGGTGTGCCGCCGGAACGACACCATCTCCCCCCGACTGTACGAGGAATACGGTGTCAAAAAGGGGCTTCGGGACGAAAACGGCAACGGCGTTCTCGCCGGACTGACGAACATTTCCAAGATCACGTCCTCCAAAATTGTGGACGGCAAAAAGGTTCCCTGCGACGGCCAACTCTGGTACCGGGGCTACCGGGTGGAAGACCTGATCGGCAGCCTTGGGGAAACGGAGCTTGGCTACGAAAAGATCGCCTATCTTCTGCTCATGGGACAGATGCCGGACAGCGCCGCCGCGGAAGAATTCCGGAGGCTGCTGGGCGAGTGCAGGACGCTCCCCACCAACTTCACCCGGGACGTCATCATGAAAGCCCCCGGCAAGGACATCATGAACTCCATGACCCGGGGCATTCTGACGCTGGCGTCCTACGACGAGCGCGCCATCGACACCAGCGTCAGCAATTCCCTCCGGCAGTGCATCCAGCTGATCGCCGAATTCCCGCTGCTGGCCGTTTACGGATACCATGCCTACAACTACTATGAAAATATGGACAGCATGGTCATTCACCGGCCTGACCCCGCCCTTTCCACGGCGGAAAATCTTCTGATGATGCTCCGCCCGAATAAAAAGTACACCGCCACGGAAGCGAAGGTCTTGGACACGGCGCTGATTCTCCACATGGAGCACGGCGGCGGCAACAATTCCACCTTCACCACCCGTGTCATCACCTCCTCCGGTTCCGACACCTATTCCACCATCGCGGCGGCTATGTCCTCCCTGAAAGGCCCCAAGCACGGCGGCGCCAACATCAAGGTCATGGAAATGATGGAGGACATCCGCCTGCACGTCCCCGACTGCTCGGACAAGGAGGCTCTGGAGGATTATCTCGCGAAGATCATCAATAAGGAAGCCTTCGACCGGAAGGGGCTTGTATACGGCATGGGTCACGCCGTCTATTCCCTGTCCGACCCCAGAGAGCGGATTTTCAAGGGCTATGTGGAAAAGCTCGCCGCCGAAAAGGGGCGCGGGGACGACCTGACGCTGTACCGCAACGTGGAGGAGCTTGCCCCTCAGCTGATCGCGAAGCACCGGCGAATCTACAAGGGCGTCAGCCCCAATGTGGACTTTTACAGCGGCTTTGTCTACGACATGCTGGGAATTCCTCAGGAGCTGTACACGGCCATGTTCGCCGTGGCGAGGATCGTGGGTTGGAGCGCCCACCGGATCGAGGAGTTGATCTGCATGGATAAGATCATCCGTCCGGCGTACATGAGCGTCATGGAAGAACGGGAGTGATTCAGGCAGCATGGACTATTCGTTACTTGCCGGGCAGCTTCTCAGCGTGCAGGCGAATCTCCTGCAGGTCCCGGCCTATCAGCAGCTTTCCAAGATGGTGCGGGGAGAGCTGTTCGTTCTGAACTATCTCGCCACCCACAAGACGGCGATCCATCCCAAGGAACTCAGCAAAAAGATGGCCGTCAGCACCGCCCGTGTCACCTTTCTTCTGCATCACATGGAGGAAAAGGGACTGATCGCCCGCTCCTCCGATTTAAGCGACAACCGGCAGATTTTTGTCCGGCTGACGGAAAACGGGGTAAATGCGATACAGAAAGCCCGGGCGGAGGTCATCTCCCGGGTATCGTCCCTGCTGGAAGCACTCGGCCCCGAGGACGCCCGGGAATATATCCGCATTCAGGAAAAGATTCTGGACAATTTTCTGGGAAATTCTTAAAAACCACTTTATACACGCGGGTTCCGCGGGGAGCGCACGTCTCCCCCGCAGAACCCGCTTCTTTTTTGGAACGATGCCCACATTTTCCTCTGTACATTTTGGGATTTCCGTGTTATACTAAGGCTGTAATAATCGAAATTATGTTTGCAATAATACTATTTCTTAATAAAATGATTTCATCATTTTATTAAGGGTCTATCTGAAAACCGGGAATATGACCAACAGCGAGGGATTTTTCGCCTGCTGAAGCCATTTTTCCGCAGGAATACTTTGTGTATTACAAGGGAAAATGGTGCACAGCAGGCGGAAAAGACCCGCTGTTTGGGCATGTTGACGGTTTTCAGATAGGCCCTAAGCCGTTTCACGGCAGACCGCCTGGGGGGCGGTAAGAAATGTATTGACTTCGTTTTTTTGCGGCAGTGGCCGCCGGCCGCAATCCTGCGGCCGAATAAAACGCTTTTAAGCGTTTTATTCGGGTCTATCTGAAAACCGGGAATATGACCAACAGCGAGGGATTTTTCGCCTGCTGAAGCCATTTTTCCGCAGGAATACTTTGTGTATTACAAGGGAAAATGGTGCACAGCAGGCGGAAAAGACCCGCTGTTTGGGCATGTTGACGGTTTTCAGATAGACCCTAAAAACTCGTATAAAAGGAGGCCGCGCCGGAATGAAAGCCCGAAGCTATATTGCCATCGACTTGAAATCCTTCTACGCCTCCGTGGAGTGCATCCAGCGGGGGTTAGACCCCATGATCACCAATCTGGTGGTCGCCGACCCCAGCCGCACCGACAAAACCATCTGCCTTGCGGTCTCCCCTTCTCTGAAATCCTTCGGCATTCCCGGCAGGCCGCGGCTGTTTGAGGTCGTACAGAAAATCGGACAGGTCAACGCGCTGCGCCGGAATTCCGCCCCGGGACGCACTTTTACCGGCAAATCCCACGACTACACCGAACTGCGCGGTCACCCGGAGCTGGAGGTGGACTACATCGTCGCGCCCCCGCAGATGGCGTTTTATATGGAGACCAGCGCGGCCATTTACAATATTTATCTCAAATACATCGCCCCGGAGGACATCCACCCCTACTCCATCGACGAGGTGTTCATCGACGCCACAAATTACCTGAATCTCTACCGCCTGACTCCGGAAAAGCTCGCCATGAAGATCATTCTGGACATTCTGGAAAACACCGGCATTACGGCCACCGCCGGAATCGGGACGAATCTGTATCTTGCCAAAGTAGCCATGGACATTGTGGCGAAGCACATTCCCGCAGACAAAAACGGCGTGCGCATCGCCCAGCTGGACGAGCTGCGCTACCGGCAGGAGCTGTGGTCTCACCGTCCCCTGACGGATTTCTGGCGGGTCGGCCCCGGCTACGCGAAAAAGCTGGAAAAGGTGGGACTGCGCACCATGGGCGACGTTGCCCGGTGTTCCGTGGGCAAGCCTACGGAATTTTACAACGAAGACCTGCTGTATAAGCTGTTCGGCGTCAACGCCCAGCTGCTGATTGACCACGCCTGGGGGTGGGAACCATGCACCATCGCGGACATCAAGGCATACAAGCCGGAGTCCAGCAGCATCAGCCCCGGTCAGGTGCTGCAATGCCCCTATACCGCGGAAAAGGCCCGGCTGGTCGTCAGGGAAATGGCGGATGATCTTTCCTTGGACTTAGTGGACAAAGGACTTGTCACCGACCAGATCGTCCTGACGGTGGGCTACGATATTGAAAATCTCACCGACCCGGAACGAAGCCGCGCCTATCAGGGCCCCGTCACCGTTGACCGCTACGGCCGCAGAATTCCCAAGCACGCCCACGGCACCGCGAATCTGGGTGGGCATACCGCTTCCTCCAAGGCCATCGTCAGTGCTGTCGCGGAACTTTACGACCGCATCGTGAACTCCGCTCTTCTGGTCAGGCGGCTGTATCTGTCCGCCAACCACATCGTCCCGGAGAACTCCCTGCCCCGCCATGAAAGCACTGAGCAGCTGGACTTTTTCTCCGATTTCGCCTCTCAGGAGAAGCGCCGCGCCGAAGAAGCAGCCGCTCGTGAGCGGGAAAAGCGCCGCCAGCAGGCGGTGCTGGCCATCAAAAAGAAGTACGGAAAAAACGCCATTCTGAAAGGCATGGACTTAGAGGAAGGCGCAACCGCCAGAGACCGGAACGGTCAGATAGGAGGACACAAAGCATAATGGGCGAATATGACGATCTAATTTACCTGCCTCACCCCGTTTCCCGGAAGCATCCCCCCATGTCCGCCATGGACAGAGCCGCGCAGTTTTCCCCCTTCTCCGCCCTCACCGGCTACGAGGCCGTTCTTCAGGAGGCAGGCCGTCTGACGGATAGCCGGGCGGAATTGACGGAATACAGCCGGGACATTCTGGATCAAAAGCAGCAAATCCTTCTGGACGCCGCCCCGGCGCATCCGGAGATCACCGTGACCTGTTTCATCCCTGACCGCCGCAAGCAGGGCGGCGCATACGGGACGCTCAAGGGAAATCTGAAAAAAATCGACCTCAGCCGCCGCACAATGGTCATGCTGGACGGGACGGAGATTTCTCTGGACGACGTTGTGGATATCCAGTGCGACCTGTTTACCGGTCGGGTCTGATACTATTTCCTGATTAAAATCTTTGATTTTAATCAGGAAGGCATCGCCTGACGGCGCTGCCGGTTTTGTGGTTTATAAGGAAAGAAATCACAAAACAAGTCTCATATGAACTCCATGCCCTTTGGGCAATTAAAGGCAGCACCGCACAATTGCATCTGCGAGTCTCAGCCGTCTTTTTGCTCCACTTCCGCAGTTCCGAAAATGGGAAATACATACAGTATTCCTCCATTTTCGGAACTTTGAATTGGAACAAAAATCCTGCCTGAGACTTCTTGCCGAATTGTGCGGTGCTGCCTTAAAATCTTTTTTAAAGATTTTAATTGGAGTTCAGTATGATACGCAAAAAGGACGTATTGCAGCACTGCAACACGTCCTTTTTTGATCTATGGTTTACGTAACATCATCCGCCGGAATGGTGTCCCGGTAAATGCCCAGAAGCCGCACCGTCGGTTTGGAAATCGGGAGCAGCTCGTCATAGGCGGGAATCGCGCCGTGGATATTCTCGCACAGCCAGTCCATGTGAAGCAGATCTTCCGCCCCAAGCGTCCGTATGCCATCATTCTTGACTACGCCGCCCTGTGCGACGATCTTCCTGCGGAAGGGGTCGATCGTTCCGTTTTTGATGCCGCTGCGCAGGTAGAGCGCCAGATTCTTGATGCCCTCCGGCAGATCGTCCGCCAGCTTTACGTCGATCACGCCGCTGCTCATCCCCCACCAGTCGTTCACCGCCTGCCCGTGGATGTCGTCCCATGTGCCGGACAGGATCGCCCGTATCACGTTTTCATAGAACTTTCCCCATATCCAGCAGGGTGAACCCAGCGGGATAAATTCGCCGCTGCCGTCGATGTAATAGGTGCCGTATTCCGTGTGCAGCTTGTCCTCCGCCGGTGTATCCCGGTTGGAGATCACGCGGATTCCGTCCCGGATGAACTCCTGCGTCGGGTTGCCCGGCATGCACGACCATTTCAGCTCGATCTGCACTCTGGGATTGGTGAGCTGCGCGCCGAGGGCAAAGGCGTTGATGGAAGCGGGGACGCCAAAAATCGGATAAGAACCCACGTAGCCGATTCTGTTGTTGTCCGCCATGGCCCCGGCGATCGCGCCGGTGATGAATTTTCCCTCGTAGATGCGGCTGTAGTAGGTGCGAACCGTGGAATAAGGCATATGAATGGAGCAGTTCAGGAACCGCACCTTGGGATAGCGGATAGAGACCTTCAGGCTGGGCGCGACCAGCTGGGGCGTCGTAGTGAAAATGACCTCCGCGCCGTCCGCGACCGCCTGTTCCAGAAGCGCTTCCGCCTGAGCGGCCGTGTCCGCGCCAAAATAGCTGCGCACCGTGACGGCGTTCCCCAGAGCGTCCTCCAGATGCTTTCTCCCCACGTCATGGGCGCACGTCCATGGGCTGGTCTCCACGGTACGCTGATGAACGAAGGCAACATTGACATGTCCCGGCCGCCACAGTCTGCCGAACAGCGACTGCTTTGCGGCGGTTCCCGCCGCTTCCGTCCGCACGACCAGATCCGGCAGATCCATTGCCACCACGTTTTCCCACAATTCACCGAGGGTTTTTTTCAGCTGTGCGCCGGAAAGCGTTCCCAAATCGGTAAAGGGATGCACCTGCAGCCACAAAAGCAGCGCTTCCTCCGCCCGGATATGCAGGCTCCGGCCTCCCAGCGCATCGAACGCCTCCCGGAAATACTGAAAATACGCCCGGAAACGGCGGCGTTCTTCCTCCGTCCACTCCCGGTCCTTCGGCAGATTGGTAAGCGCCAGCAGCTGGATGTAGCACCCCGGATGGGTGTAGAGGGCGTCGTAAAGCCGCGTATATTTGAAAAAGTCCAGAAACTCATAATAAGCGCGAATTTCCGGGTTGTCGCTCATAGGCGGCACGATCCGGTAAACGACGCTGGGAATTCTGATTGCTCCGTAATATTTCAGCACGCTCAGGCGCTTATTTCCCTCCTGAACATAGAAATTTCCCAGATATTCATAGCAAATAATGGGGTCGCGGATGCCCTCGTCCCCCTGATGCGCCCGGCACAGCGTCATCCACTTCATTGCGAATTCCGACTCGCAGTCCAGCAGCGGAAAAAAGCCCGCCGAAAAAGCGGAAATTCGCCCCGCGCTTTTCACGCCAACGATGCGTTCAATGGGTATTTCCAGCGTGCCGACATTCTGCGCGCCCTCCGAAACACCGTCGCCCAATATTTGATCCAGCACCACCGGGAACGGGTTCTGCCCCTTCCCCTGCAGCACAGCACACTCCTTCTGTCCAAGCCTTACCGCTTTCAGGTATTCGTCTTCGGCCTCTGCCACCGTCATTTTGATTCCTCCAAGATATTTATCTGATCGACAAAATCATACTTCTTTTCGGAAGGAAAAACAATGCGCAAAAGGATTAAAAAACAGCCGGTTTTTTCCCTTAATCGAAGCAAAACCTATAAAAACCTGCAAACGGCGGGATGCTGCCGCAGATGAGCCACCCACAGTCTGCTTACACATCTCAGCGAAAAACGCCAAAAAGGAACGAGCCGAAAAACGACTCGTTCCTTTCTGTCTTTGTTTACCGGATCTCCACCTTGACCGATACCGTTCCGCTGGGCTTTGCTGTGGTGTTGCCCTCGCAGAAGAGGTTCAGCGTCACTGTGCCGGTTTTTGCTTTCGCGCCGGGAATCAGACAGAGCGCGAACTGACCGCCGCCAAGATCCAGCACCTCATATGTGCCTTTCAGTCTGGCGTCCTTCAGCTCCACACGTTCCAGCGTGTTCACCGTCTTGTCCGTGGTGGTAATGGTCAGACGCGCCATGTCGTTGGCGTCCTTGGCGTAAAGCGATACGGAAGCGACTGTAAATCTGGCCGTACCGCACTTCACGGAAAGCGCCGTATAGGCTTCCTTCTCCATGCCCTCGCACAGGATCTCCAGACGGTACTTGCCGGTCAGCGCCAGCTCTTTCCCGGGGACCTTCGACACATGCAGCGTCCCGTCCTGTGCCCAGGTCAGGATGAAGTCTTCCGTCACGTCCTGACTGTAGTTTCTGCCGTCCTGTGCCCATGTTACCTTGACCTGCTTCTTCAGAGAAGCTCCGTCGAGACAGTTCCTGTAGGTGGGCGTCACTATGACCTCAGAGGCGTCACGGATCACGTCGATACCGCCTCTGGCTCTCGCGGTCATGGTCACGGAGGATTTCTTCTCCGCGGGAATTCTCACCATAAGTGTCGTGACTCTCTTGGGCGTGACCCACAGCTGCACCTTGTAGCTGCCGCCGTAAACCGTCTTCTCGTTCACCGACAGGGTGAGCAGGCCGTTTTCGTAAGCCGCGGTCAGGCCGTCGGAGGGTACGTTCTTATTGTCCGTTACCAGAAGCTCCACATCGCCCAGCGTATAACCTCTGGTGCTGGTGGTCACCGTCACCTGTGTCTTCTCTTCCAGACGCTTGTTCAGGCTCAGGCTGGCCTTGCTGAGTCTCAGGATCACAGGGGTCTGGGTCACTTTCACCTGCGCGGTAGCGAACAGCATTGTGCCGTTGGGAAGCTCGCCCGTCATGGTAATCAGGCAAACATTGCCGCTCTCCAGACTGCCGGTTCCGTTCCAGCGAATCAGCCCATCTTCACCTATGGTCAGATAATCATCAAAGGCCGCGTCCAAAGTGACTTTCCCCTGCTTCAGTGCCAGGGTATAGACCACATTTTCCAGCTCACCGGCGTAGTTCCGGTATTTGGGCTGAAGCGCCACGCCCTTTTCGGGGAAGGTCAGGTCGATGCTGCCCGCAGCTTTCAGGCTCATGGTCACCTTCTGCCCTGCCGCCAGAGTCTTCACCGTCAGTTTTACTGCCTTACCGGTAGGAGCCTGAACCATCAGCGCATAGGACGCCTTGGAGGCGGAACCCTGTTTGACTGTTACGGTGAATTCGCCGTTTTCGTTCACAGGGGACAGTTCCAGCGCTTCGCTGGGATTCGTGACCGTTACTTTGGCCAAGTCCAAGTCCGCCGGGGTGGCTGTCACCTTCAGAGTCATGCTGTCCCCAAGCTCTGCGTTCAGGCTCACGGAGGTCTTGCTGAGTCTCAGGGTCGGCGTTCTCTTGTTCACCCTCAGGGGCAGATCAAGAACGGAATCGGTACCGTAGAAGCTTACCCGCACTGCCTGTTTGCCCGTGGGAATTTCTCCGATGGGTACCAGAGCAATTTCTCCCGTATACAGATTCAATTCGGTATCTTCAAAGCCCGCGGGCAGGGTCACGCTCTTTACATTCAGTTCTTCCAGACTCTGCTTTCCGGCAGTCAGCTTCACTGTCACGCCCAGGCTGTCCGTCTCCGACAGGGTGATGGAGGAAGCGGACAGTTTCAGCCTCGGAGCCTTATAGCTCAGCTTGACACTGGCCTTTACGTTCACGGGAATCGCCCACTCAGTGGTGTACACCAGCAGATTCAGGCTGGCGCGGCCGGACTTGGGCGCGTTGCTCAGGGTCAGCTTTGTTCCATCCATCGTCAGCCAGTCGGGTGTGGTGCCTTCTACCTTCGTCACTGTGCCGCCGGTGATGGTCAGCGCCTGACTCTGCTCAGTGTAGAAGGGGTTGAAGGTAAGATTGGCCGCTTTCAGCTTCGGCATCGTCTTCTTTACGCTGATGGTCACAGCGTCGTCGGTGTGGTACTCCACGCCGTTCACCAGAACCACGATTTTACTGCTGTAGCTGCTCTTGACGCCCTTGGCGTCGTCCAGCGCTTCCTGTGTAGGCACCAGCAGCAGCTGCCGGTCGTCCTTCACCCGCAGGTCAAAGAACTGCCGGGCATTCTCGTCTTCCAGATACGCGCCGGTGATCGTCGAGCCATTGTCCCGCTGCATCGCAAAGAGCGCTATCTCATTCTGTTTGAGACGAGGAAGGATGTCGATCTTCGCGTAATCCGTGCTGTAAAGCTCCGTGGTCACCTTTTTGGTGCCCAGGTCGATGCCCAGCACTTCCTCGCTGCCTGCCGTTCCTGTTACGTCCACACGGCAGCGGGCAGTGAGGGTTCCATCTCCGGTGTTCAGCGACGCCACAACATAGGCCGTTCCCGCGTTCAGAGGCGTTACGTAGCCGTCGCCGCTTACTTCGATCACGTTGACGCCGCCAGGGTTCTCCACGCTCCAGACGACCGCTTTTCTGGCGTATTCCGGGAAAGACTGGAGCTGTACCGGCTCCGCGCCCACACTCAGGGTGATGTACTCCCGATCAAGCGTCAATTCCGGGCAGGGGCCGACGGAACTGAAGTGGATTGCAGCATTCAGAAGCGGCTCATTATACTCCGCAATCTGAACCTGTTCCCACTGCCTCTGGCTTCCAACGTAATATACATCCTTCAGGTTGCTACAGTCTCTGAACGCGCCCCACTCAATTTTTGTTACGCTCTCCGGAATCACGATGCTGGTCAGGCCAGTGCAGCCGGCAAAGGCAATGCCATCGATCATCGGCACGCCTTCCGGTATCACTACGCTGGTCAGGCCGGTGCAGCCATTGAATGTGCCATACCTTATTTTTGTCAGGCTTGCCGGAATCGTCACATCGGTCAGACCGCTGCACAGCCCGAAGGACTCCCATCCAAGTCCTGTCACGGTCTCCGGAATGGTCACGCTGCCCGTCAGGCCGCAGCCGAGGAACGCATAGTGGCCTATGTAGGTAACGTCATCCTCGATCACCAGCTTTTTGGGAGAATAGGCATACCATGGAGCCGTCGTGTGCCTGTCCCCGTTGTCATCCGTCGTATACTCGTAATCCAGCATGGCGCCGATGCCGGTAATGGTCAGCGTCCTGTCGGCGCCGATATCCCATGTCAGGTTATCGCCGCAGCTGCCGAAGGCGACAGAATTCGCGAACTTGAAATGAAGCGTCGCCTTGAAAAGAGGGCCATTATAATCCCCAATCTGAACCGCATCCCACTGCGTCTGCGTACCCGCGTAGTATACATCTTTCAAACTGGGGCAGCCGGAAAACGCGCTGCTTCCAATGCTGGTCACACTGCCCGGGATCGTCACACTGGTCAGGCCGCACCCGTCAAAGGCATAGTCGCCGATGCTGGTCACGCCCTCGGGAATCCTGTAAGAAGTGGTTTTTCTCCCTGACGGATAGACGACCAGAGTCGTCTTCTCCTTGTTGAACAGTATGCCATCCACAGAGGTGTAAACTGTATTTTCTTCGTCTGCATAAATACTACTCAGATTGGCGCAGTCGGCAAGGGCGAGATCGCCGATGCTCACCACGCTCTTGGGGATCGTAATACTGGTCAGGCCGTTACACCCGAAAAACGCGCCCAGCCTGATGCTTGTCACGCTTTCCGGAATCGTCACGCTGGTCAGTCTGCTGCCGCCAAAGGCGTCGGAAGCAATGCATGTCACACTCTCAGGAATGCTGTAAGAAGTATCGTTCTTTCCCTGCGGGTAAGCGACCAGAACCGTGCCGTCCTTGCTGAACAGAATGCCGTCCACAGAGGTGTAGGCCGTATTCTTTTCATCTACAAAATAACCGGTCAGATTTCTGCCTGCGCCAAGGGCGGAAGCGTCCAGCGTGCCGATGGCGGTCACGCTCGCCGGAATTTCCATGCTGGTCAGATTACAGGCGTTAAAAGCGTAACTGCCAATGCTGGTCACGCCCTCCGGGATCGTCACGCTGGTCAGATTTTTGCAGCCAAAGAAGGCAAAGCTGCAGATGTTTGTCACGCCGGGTTCTATGACCGCGGTCATAATTTTCTCCCGGTCGTCATACCAGGGAACATCAGGGAAATTGGGGTAATCCGCCATTTCCCCGGTGCCGGAGATGGTCAGAACGCCGTCATCCGTCAACGCCCAGACCAGATCGTCGCCGCACTTGCCGGATGCGGCAGGCGCAACGGAATTCAAATGAAGCGTCGCACCGAGAAGCGACTCATTACAATCATAAATTTTGATTTTGTCCCACTGGCTCTGATTTCCTGTGTAGTATACATCTTTCATGCTATCGCAGCCATCAAAGGCCCTGATGCCAATGGCCGTCACACTTTTCGGTATCGTCACACTGGTCAGGCTGTTACAGCCATTAAAAGTATCCATCGCAATACTTGGTACGTTCTCGGGTATCGCCACATTGGTCAGTCTGCTGCAATTTCGGAACGCGAGCTCGCCGATGCTCATCACGCTTTTGGGAATCGTCACGCTTATCAAGCTGCTGCAGCCATCAAAGGCATTGCCGCCAATGACCGTCACATTTTCCGGTATTATCACACCGGTCAGGCTTTTACAGCCATAAAAAGTACCCCACTCAATACTTGTCACGTTCTCGGGTATCGTCACACTGGTCAGACTGCTGCAATTTTCAAACGCGCTGCTGCCGATGCTCGTCACGCTTTTGGGAATCGTCACTCTCACCAGGTTGCTGCAGCTATTAAAGGCGTCCCCCCCAATACTTGTTACGTTTTCCGGTATCGTCACGTCTATCAAATTCCTGCAGTAGCTGAATGCGTTTGCGCCGATGCTCGTTACACCCTTGGGTATCGTATAAGCAGTCCCCTTTTTCCCTGACGGATAGGCGACCAGAGTTGTGCGATTCTTATTGAATAAAACGCCATCCACTGAGATGTAGTATATGTTTTTTCCGTCTACGGCAATATTCTCCAGACTGCTGCAGTTGCTAAAAGCAGCGCTATTGATGCCGATTACGCTTGCCGGAATCGTCACACTGGTCAAGCTTCCGCAGCCCCGAAAGGCAGCGTAACCAATGCCCGCCACGCCTTTCGGCATTGTAAGGCTTGATATGCCGCTGCAGTTCAAAAAAGCCGAGTCATCAAGCCATGCCACGCTCTGCGAAAGTACCACGCTGGTCAGGCCACTGCAGTACGCGAAGGCATTCGCGCCAACTTCCGTCACCCCGTCCGGCAAAGTCAGGTCGCCCGCAATACCGCATCCGAAAAAGGCATATTCGCCTATGTAGGTAATGCCTTTCTCAAGTACCAGCTTTGTGGGAGAATAGGCATACCAGGGAGCTGTTGTGTGCCAATCCCCATCCCCAACGAAAATTTCGCTGTAGTCCCACATAGCGCCGGTGCCGGAAATGGTCAGACTACCACCCTCGACGTCGATGCTCCATGTCAGGTTTTCGCCGCACTTGCCGGACGCGACTGCACCGTCATCCCCCGGCAGAGCGTAAGTATCTACCAAAGCCTCCTCCGGAAGCGTCTCATCGGAAGACGTCTCGTCCGGGGATGTTTCCTCCGTAGGCGCAGTTGTTTCCTCCGCCGCTGCGGTCGGCTCGGTGGGAACCGTTGCCGGCTCGGACGGCTGAGTCGCGGAAACCTCTGTCGTCTCCTCCTGCGGCTGGGTCTCCTCCGCCGATGCCCTCGGCGGCAGATAGGAAACCAAAGTCAATAAAACCATCAGACAGGCAAGGATTCGTTTGAACATAGTGCAGTCCCTCTTTCTATGTTTCCGCCGGGGCGGAAACATGAATTTTTTATGAACTAATTATAGCACTGTTGTATCATATTTTCCACTGTTTTTTCAGAACTCTGGCTAAAATTTTTATACTTCTTTTTCAGCAGACTTCACAAATGCGCTTCCCTATCAATGTCTGCCACAGAAAAAACTCCCGCATACCTGACCGTATCAGGTATGCGGGAGTTTGCTATGCGATTAGATTCTTGCGACGCCGGACTTCCGGGCGGCTTCTGCCACGGCTTTCGCCACGGCGGGGCCGACTCTGGGGTCGAAGGCGGCGGGGATGATATAGTTCTCGTTCAGCTCCTCGTCGGAGATCAGATTCGCCAGCGCGTTGGAGGCGGCGATCTTCATTTCCTCGTTGATGTCGCTGGCGCGAACGTCAAAAGCGCCGCGGAAAATGCCGGGGAATGCCAGAACGTTGTTGATCTGGTTGGGATAGTCGCTGCGGCCGGTGGAAACCACTCTCGCGCCGCCTGCTTTGGCCTCGTCCGGGAAAATCTCCGGGGTGGGGTTGGCACAGGCAAAGATGATGGCGTCCTTGTTCATGGTCTGCACCATTTCCTTCGTCACCATGCCGGGGGCGGAAACACCGATGAACACGTCGGCGCCTACCAGCATGTCGGCAAGAGAACCGGCCTTTTTGTCCAGATTCGTGACCTGCGCCATCTCTTCCTTGATCCAGTTCAGTCCGTCACGACCCGCGTAGATCGCGCCCTTCCGGTCGCACATGGTCACGTTCCTGAAGCCGGAGGACAGCAGCAGCTTGACAATGGCGATAGCAGCCGCACCGGCGCCGGAGGTGACGATCTTCACGTCTTCCTTCTTCTTGCCGACGACCTTCAGTGCGTTGGTCAGACCGGCGAGAGTGATGACGGCGGTGCCGTGCTGGTCGTCGTGGAAGATGGGAATGTCGCACTTTTCCTTCAGCTTCCGCTCGATCTCAAAGCACCGGGGAGCGGAGATGTCCTCCAGATTGATTCCGCCGAAGGAGCCGCTCATCAGATACACGGCGTTGACGAACTCATCCACATTGTGGGTCTTGACGCACAGGGGGAAGGCGTCCACGTCGGCAAAGGCCTTGAACAGGGCACACTTGCCCTCCATAACGGGCATACCGGCCTCGGGGCCGATGTCCCCCAGACCCAGAACGGCGGTGCCGTCGGTGATCACGGCGCACAGATTATGGCGGCGGGTCAGCTCATAGGACTTGCTGATGTCCTTCTGGATTTCCAGGCAGGGCTGGGCGACGCCGGGGGTGTAGGCCAGGGACAGGTCGTCCTTGGTTTTGCAGGGTACCTTGCAGATGACCTCGATCTTGCCGCCCCACTCCTTGTGGAGCCGCAGGGACTCTTTTGCGTAATCCATAGTTTTTCTCCTTTTTGTTAATGCAATAGTTTATGATTTTACCATCACGGAAATGCCGTTGGGGATCAGGGTGACAGAGGCGTTCTCGCCCTTGTCGCGCTTCGCCATGGCCATGGCGGTTTCCAGATCGGGCGCATAGTCCAGCTTCATTTCCCGGAGGGTCTTCTCCATTTCCGGACGGGAAACGAAGATCACCCGGTGCTTCATGAGGATTCTCGCCAGAATCTGGCTCTCCCACTGGTCGGGAATGGTCTCCGACTGTGGGGTATTGACGCACTGGGCAAAATGCGCCGCAGGGGTTTCGCAGTCCCGGAGGGAGGTATAGAAGCCCTCGCCGCCGGTGCCATCGGCCAGCTCGGCGCACATGATCAGTACCGCGCCCTCCTTGGCGGAAGCCTCCGCCGCGGTCAGCCCCTTGACGCTCTGGTAGATGTTCTGGTCCAGCGGCGCGCCGCCGTTGGAGGTGACGACGATGTCTCCGGGGACGGCCTGCACCTCGCAGTACTGCCGCAGAAACGCCACACCGGCTTCATGTGCCTTCCGGAAGTCTCCCGCGAAGGCCGCAACCGTCTTTTTCTCCTCGTCGATGACCACATTGACGATGTACGCCAGCTTTGCCATCTCCGCCGCCGCTACCATGTCCCGGTGAAGGGGGTTGCCCTCCAGAATGCCCGTGCGGGCATAAGGGGAGGCGATAAACGCGCCGCAGTGGTTGCCCAGCACCGTCGTCTTATCGCAGACGCCGGGCAGGATGCTCTTCCGCCCGCCGGAGAAGCCCGCGAAGAAGTGCGGCTCAATAAAGCCCTCCGCAATGAGCAGGTCGGTGTCCACCGCCGTCCGGTCGATGACCAGCGGCGCGCCGGATGGCAGAATGCCGATCTGCACATTGGATTCCGGGTCAAAGGCATCGTGGACGACGATTTTCTCAGAACCGGCAATTTCCTTCCCCAGCTTGGCTTCCAGCTCGGCGGTCGTGGTGAGCCGATGGAAGCCGGTGGCTACCAGCAGTGTCACCTGAATTTCCGGGTTCCCCTGCCGGAGCTGCGCCAGCATGGGGGGCAGGATGTCCCGGCTGGGCACGGGGCGGGTGTGGTCGGAAATGATGATGGTACAGCGCTTCTTCCCTGCCGCCAGCGCGGCAAGACCGGGCGTTCCGATGGGCGACGCCATGGCTTCCTCCACCAGCTCCCTGCCGGTGCGGTCGCTTTTCAGCTCGTCCACACGGGAGGTCAGCAGACCGTTATAGGGAAATGCAACATCCAGATGGCTTTTGCCGTAAGGAATCGCGATCATAAAGAATCCTCCCACACGTTTGTCATCGGGAACCGGCGGTTGGCCGGTTCCCAATTATGTTTTTTAATAGTTGCCCTTGAAAACGTCCTTCTTGACAGGGGGACGGTAATCGCCGAAGTAAGCGCCAAAGTCCATGCCCAGATAGTTGCACAGGTCAAGGACTTCCACCATGGTGTTGTCGTTGACGGGGATGCCGTTTTCCATGATGCGCTTCACCGCGGCAACTTCCTTCTCACCGTGGGTGTAGATGCGCTCCTGACCGTCGGCCTTGGGCGCGTCCCGCAGCTCCTGCAGGTACTTGGAGAAATGCTCCTTGATGGCGGCGGGGTCGCCGAAGTAGGCGGGGTTGATAGCCATGAAGCCATGGCAGATCTGACCCTTTCCGCCGGTCATGCAGTAATTGGAGGTAGCGCCCATGGACAGGATGGAGGAGAAGATCTCGCACAGCATACCGTAGCCGTAGCCCTTGTGGCTGCCCAACTGCTCCGTGGAGCCGCCCAGAGGCATGATGCCGCCGCCCTTCTTCGCCACGATGTTCGCCAGCACGTCGGGAGCATTGGTGGAGGGGTGGCCGTCCTTGTCCAGCGCCCAGCCTTCGGGCAGGGGCTTTTCCATCTTGTTGTACATCTCCAGCTTACCGCGGGTCACGACCGTGGTGGAAGCGTCGAAGAAGAAATCATAGGGCTCGGCAGGGAACGCGCAGGCGATGGGGTTGGAGCCCAGCATGGCCTTCCGGGCAAAGGTGGGAACCATGATGGCTTCGCTGTTGGTGCAGGAGAAGCCCATCAGACCTTCCTTGCAGGCCATCTTGGCATAGTAACCCGCGATGCCGTAGTGGTTGGAGTTCCGGACGGAGACGATGCCCACGCCGGTGGTCTTGGCCTTCTCGATGGCCATTTCCATGGCCTTATGGGAAACCAGCTGTCCCATGGCCTCATGGGCGTCGATGACGGCGGAGATGGGGGCCTCGAACACCACTTCGGGCTTGGCATGGACGTCGATCATGCCTTTTTCGATGCACTTGTGGTAGCGGACCATCCGCTGCATACCGTGGGACTCAATGCCGTACAGGTCGGCAGTCAGCAGAACGTCCTGAATGATATCGGCCTCCGCTTCAGTGAAGCCGAACTTCTGGAACGCTTCCATGCACAGCCGGTGCAGGGTGTCATAGGACCAGTGTTGATATGCCATAAGAGTACCTCATTTCTTAAATTTTTTTGTTGTTTTCCGGTGTTCCGCGGGAAGCCGAACCTCCGGAATGCTTTCCTGCACAGCCGGTGCAGGGTATCATAGAACCAGTGTCTGTACTTTATAAGAATACATTATTTTGGGAGCTTTTTCAATTATAATTTTTGGATTCACTTATAATTTCCCAATATTCAGCTCCCGCTCGTGGAGGATCACGCCGCTATTCTTCAGCGTCTGCTGCAGCTGCCGGATATCCATTGCGGAAAAATCCTCCGTCAGCGCGGCCGCGGTACCGGCGGCCTGTCCGGTGACAGCGCAGCAGGGGATCACCCGCATGATATCCCACATGGCGTCCGTCACGGAGGTACACCGCCCCGCCATGATCAGATTCTTCACCTTGGCGGAATACAGCGTGGAAAACGGGACCTCGTAAATCGGCCCCCGCTTTCTCCAGTCGGAGACCATGCCGACGGAATCGGCGAAATATTTGTGCATTTCCCCTTCGTCCAGCGTATATTCCCCCTGAATCCGTCGGGTCATACGCAGCTGGGGCATGGTCGCAATGGCGGTAGGCACCCACGAAGGGTCGCTGCGGCGCTTCTTCCGGATGTCATTCAGGGTCGATGCGTGGGAATACTGCATCATTTCCGACACTTCCCCGCAGCCCAGTCCGCCGAACCGGCGGTCAAGCAGGGGACGCGCCGTCCGTCCGGCGTCTTCCTCCGCCGGAACGTCTGAAAAGCCCAGCATGTTGAGCCGGTAACCCTCGCTGCCCTGAGAGTAGTACCACGCCGCCAGAATGTTGCCCTGCTGATGGGTTTCCGTCGGCGCACCGGCAAGATGGGCAATGCAGGCGTCCCCCGTGGCGTCCACCACGGTGCGGGTGCAGATCTTCTGTTTGCCGGAGATGCTTTCCACAATGACCGAATGAATGCGATCTTCCCGCACCTCCGCGTCCACAGCGTAACAGCCGTAGAGAATCTTCACCCCCGCCTTTACCAGTTCCTGCTCGGCCAGAATGGCAAAGAGCCATGGGTTATAGCGCACACGGAAGCGGTGATCCTTTTCCGTCCGCCCCGCCGGGTCTGCGCTGTCCAGCCAGTTGGCGGGGTATTCGTCCTCCGCGCCCATGGAAATGGACAGGCGAAGCAACTCCTCCGCCAGTCCGAAGGAAACCTGATGACCGACGCCGTCACACAGCGGAAGGTAATAGGTAATCAGTCCCGCCGTCCCCAGGCCGCCCAGAATGTACTGCTTTTCCAGCAGGATCACCCGTTTCCCCAGCCTTGCCGCCGCCAGCGCGGCGGAAATTCCGCCGAACCCGCCGCCGCAGACCAGCACGTCGCAGCTGTCCAGAATCGGTATTTCCCTTGTCATGGCTCACCCCCGGTAAATGGGCGCCAGCGCGTCATGCACCGCCTTGTATTTCAGGAACAGCTTTTCGTAAAGTTCGTGGGTCGCCGGGTCGGGTTTGGAAACGGAGTCGATCTCCACGCAGGTTTCCGCCGCGTGGGCGAAGCTGTCAAACCAGCCGATGCCTACGGCGGTCAGCATGGCCGTGCCGAAGGAGGAATCGTCCACCTTGACCTTCTGCAGCTCCAGTCCCAGAATATCCGCCACGATCTGACGCCAGAGCATTCCCTTCGCGCCCCCGCCGATGATGCGCACCCGCTTCATTTCCACGCCCAGTCCGTTCAGGGTGTTCAGGCAGTCCTTCAGGCTCATGGCGACGCCCTCCAGCGTAGCCCGGGTGAAGTGGGCGGTGGTGTGGCTGGAGCTGATGCCGGTGTAGCTGCCCTTCAGGTCCGGGTCATTGTAGGGCGTCAGCTCGCCGTTTAAGTAGGGGTGGAACATCAAGCCGTCACTGCCCGGGGCGATTTTCTCCGCCGGAACGTTCAGCTCAGCAAACGGCTCCCGGCCGATGGTGTCCCGGTACCAGCGGTAGCTGGCGGCGCAGCTGGCCGTGGCCGTGCCGGGATACCACAGCCCCGGCACCACATGGCGATAGTTGAAAATAAATTTGGAGTCCAGCGCATGGTCGGTCACGATGCAGATACGCCCGGCGGTGGCCAGCTTCACCGTGGCGTGCCCCGGCTCCACATTGCCCGCCGCGAAAAGCTCCATCACCGTGTCCGTAGTGCCTACCAGCACCCGGGTTCCCTCCGCAAGGCCGAACTCCGCTGCCCGTTCTCCGGTCATGGTGCCCGCCACATCCGTGGGTCTGCACAGACGGGGCAGCCATTCCTTCCGGATGCCGCCCACCGCGCACAGTTCCTCCGACCAGCGTTCCCGCCTGGTGTCGTAGAACATGGAGCCCTCCGCGTCGATGGTATCCGTCTCCATGGTGCCGGTCATGCGGAAGCGCAGATAGTCCTTGGCAAAGAGGATATAGCGGATCTGTCCCCAGATGTCCGGCTCGTGCCTGCGCAGCCACATCAGCTGAGGCAGCGTCCATACCGTGGTGGGGGCATTCACCGCCTGATCCATAATGGTATCCAGGCAGGTGTCCTTCAGCTCCTGCACCTCTTCCTTGCTGCGCTGGTCTGTCCAGAGGATCGCCCGGCGCAGTATCTGCTTCTGCTCGCCCAGCAGCACCGCCGTGTGGGTAGCCGCGTCAAAGGACAGAGCCTTGATCCGCTCCGCCCCGACGCCCGCCGTTTTCAGAATATCCCCGAAGGCGGTCTTGAACGCCCGGCACCAGTCCTCCGGGTCCTGCTCACACCAGCCGACGTGAGGATAATAGGTGGGATACTCACAGCCGGCGGTGGCAGCGATCTTCCCTTCCCGGCTGAGCAGCGTCAGCTTTACGCTGCCGCTGCCGATATCCACACCCAAAACGTAATCTGTCATATACGCACCATCCTATTGAAGATGCCCCGGATGAACCTATGCAGCTGTTCATCCGGGGATAAAAGGAAATTATTTGACCCAGTCGTGCTCCGGGTCGTTGCTGCGGTTGAAGCCCTGATAGTCGCCCGCCATCAGCCACAGGAAGTAGGTCTGGTAGCCGGGGGTGGAAACGGTGGTGTGGTAGCCGTAGGGGAACTCCACCAGCTCGTCGTTCTTCACCCGGTATGCCTCGTCCAGAGCGCCGTCGGCGGTGTACAGGCACTGCACGGCAAAGCCCTGCTTGGGGTCAAACAGGAAGTAGTAAATTTCCTCGGCGATGCACTCGGCGGGCATATTGTCCTCGTCGTGCTTGTGGGGCGGGAAGCCCGCCCAGTTGCCCTCGGTGCAGTAGGCCTCGCCGATGGTCAGAACCTTGGCGTTGGAATTGCCGTCGATGATGAAGCTGGTCTCTCTCTGGAAGGGAACGCGGCCCAGCAGCTTCAGCACCACATGGTCTTCCCGAAGCACCTGCGGGGCGGTCTTTTCCTTCACGGGTGTGCCGCAGACGGCGATCTTGATATGGTCGATGGCTTCGATCTCCAGATGCTGCTCCCGGGGCATGTAGAAGCTCTCGGCCTTCCGGTTTTCAAACACGTTGGCGCGATTTCCCACGTTCTCATAGCGCTCACCGTCGAAGGAAACGTTGCAGTGGCCCTCCAGCATGATGAAGGCGACTTCCCGGTCTTCGGTGTAGAAAGGCAGCTTCTCCCCGGCGTCCAGCTCGATGATGCCGAACTCCAGCTTTTTCAGGCTGCACTGCCCAATCTTGCAGATGGGCGTGTAGCCCTTGGCGGGAACATAGGTTTTCTTGTAATTCATAAGTTTTCCTCCTTAAGAAGTTTATCTACAACGGCCTCCCAATCTCCGACGATGCCATAGTCGGCATAGTCGAAAATCGGTGCCTTCGGGTCCGAATTGATGGCAACGACCTTCCCGGAGCCGGACATACCTGCCAAGTGCTGCACCGCGCCGCTGATTCCCACGGCGATGTACAGCTTCGGGCAGACCGTAATGCCCGTCATGCCCACCTGACAGCGGTAGGGCGCAAATCCCGCTTCCACAGCCGTGCGGGACGCTCCCAGGCTGCCCCCGAGCTTTTTTGCCAGCGCTTCCAGCTTCTTAAAGCCCGCTTGGGAGCCGACGCCCATGCCCCCCGCTACGATGATTTCCGCCTGAGACAGGGGCTTTCCCTGGGCAAAGCTTCCGAAAGAATGGAGCTTCACCCGCTCGTCCGGGGTATAGGTTATGGTTTCTACGGTCGGTGTTCCGGCCGCCTGCTTTTCCGGCCGGAACGTTCCCGGTCGGACAGTGGCCATCTGAATCTCACTCAAAGAGCGGATGTCCGCCATCAGGGAATTTCCAAATGCCGGACGGGTCTGAATCAGCTGCTCCCCCTCCATACGCAGGGCGGTGCAGTCCGCCGTCAGTCCCGCGCCCAGCTGCCACGCAAGCATGGGCATAATATTCCGCATCCGCACCGTCGCCGGAGCCAGAACGATCTGGCTACCCCATCGGCGGATCGTCTCCGACAGAAAGGCGGCAAAAGCGCTTTCGTCCCCAATTTCCGGGGCGTTGAGTTCAAAAATGCGGCCTGCGCCATATTCTGCGGCGGTTTCAGCCTCCCCCGCCGGAACCAAAGCCCGCAGTTCGCCGCCGGAAAGCCGGGCGGCCTTGCTGAGCAGGCCCTTATCCACGCCGAAGGGGCATAACACCAGAATCTCCTTCATGGCCGCACCTCCCGCAGAAGCACGCGCAGATTCTGCACACCCGCGTCCAAATCCGTTTCCTTTGGTCCCCGGCGCAGACCGGGGAAGCGGGATTCCATTGCCACGACCTTGGTAAGCGACCCTTTCAGGCCGCAGTCCTCCGGGGTCAAACCCAGATCGGCGGCTGTCAGAATTTCCACCGGGGTTTTCCTTGCCCGGCGCATTCCCAGAATTCCGGCAAGACGCAGCGGATAGGAATAGCTGCTGAAGCTGACCATCGCTGACCCGGAAACGGTCAGGTTCTGAACGCCGTCCTCCAGCCGCCGGGTAATCAGCAGTTCGTCCCCCGCCGCTTCCACTTTCTCCGCATTGGAGATGCAGGGAAGCCCCAGCGCCGCCGCCAGTTCGCCGGGAACCTGCCCGGTCTCCCCGTCGATGGCCTTGCAGCCGCAGAAAACGGCATCAAACGGCCCCAGCTTTTCCGCCGCCGAAGCCAGCGCCCGGGCAGTCGCCCGGGTGTCCGCCCCGGCCATGAGGCGGTCGGTAACGAGTACCGCCCGATTAGCCCCCCTTGCCAGCAATTCCAGCAATGGGCCCTCCAGTTTTGGAGGACCCATTGTCAGGACTGTGACACTGCCATCCCTGTCCGCCAGACGGAAAGCGGCCTCCAGCGCGGACTCATCCGCAATATTCCATTGCAAACTGGCCCCATCCCGCTTTAACCGGTGCTGACCGTCCACCTCAACAGAGGAGGAAACGGGTACCGCCTTTACACAGACAAGAATGTGTTTCATATTCGTTTTACAGCAGCGCGCCGAACAGGTCTACCAGCTGATAGCCCTCGGGAACGCACAGGCTGAAGCACAGCCATGTTTCGGGACACGCCACCAGCATTGCCTTGGCATCGGTGCGGGTCAGATCGTCCCAGCGGCCGCCCGCAATGCGGGTCACCAGCTCGGGCATATAGCCGTAGGCAACGGCGGTGCCGCAGGACTTCGCCAGCTTCTCGTGGTTGAACATCTCCGTCAGCTCGTAGCCCGCGGCCTTGGCAATACTGCGCACCGGGGCGAACTCGTGGAAAGTACGCGCCAGACGGTCGTCATCGTGGCAGGCGCCCAGCGTGCCCAGCGCGGCCTTGGCGGCCAGCTTCTTCTCTTCCAGCAGCTTTGCGACGAAAGCGGTGGCGGTGGTGACACCGGCGGTGATCTCACAGCCCCACTCAGGGTACTTCTGGGTCATGATCTCGGCGTCGTAGCTGTCCAGAACCACAACGGGAAGACCCGTTTCGTTCAGCGCCTTGGCGCACACTTCGGCCTGCTTACGGACTTCCTCGGTGTAGCCCATCAGGTCGCCCAGCATCACGCCGGAGGCAGGCTCATTGGCAAGAACCTTGGCGGAAACGCCCGCCTTTGCCAGCAGCGCCAGCAGATGCTTCGCCATTTCCGGAACCTTGATGGCGGCGACTTCGCCGATGTACACCAGAACGTCAGTGCCGTCCTGACCGTAGGAGGGCTTCTCCACACCGTAGATGTTGCCGGTGGTCTCCACGTTTTCGATCAGATTCATGACGCTCTCCGGAGCGACCTCGCTGACCACGGCTTCGGTGCGGGCTTCCCGGATGAACAGCGGCGGCTGATAGCCGGTGGCGCAGTCATTGGTGCAGGCGTCGCACAGCAGGCACTCGTACATGGCCTGACCCATATCCTTGTCAAACTCCTGTGCCTTCTTGTTGACCATGCTCAGCAGCAGGCCCTTGGCGCGGGGGGTGTTCAGTTCCTTACCGGTCTGGTGCTGGACAGGGCACAGATGGCGGCACATCCAGCAGAAGCGGCACTTTTCCGCATGATGCAGGGCATTCTGACTAATCATATTGTTACCTCCTATCCTTTCCTTACAGACCCAGCTTGTAGGGGTTCATGATACCATTGGGGTCAAGCTCCTTCTTCAGCGCCTGCAGCACCTGAATGGCGGGGCCGTACTGCTCTTTCACCAGACGGGACAGCTTCAGGCCGACGCCGTGGTGATCGTTCAGCACGCCGCCGTTGGCCAGCGCCGCCCGGACGCCGCAGTTCCAGACCTGATTGTGCAGGCGGAGGGCTTCCTCGGGGTCCTTGGGGGGATTGTCGATGATGAAGCGGGAATAGTTCATGGCGCCCCAGTCGTACCAGTGGGAGCTGTGGGAGATGAAGCGGACGCCGTAATCCTTGAAGTTGTCCTCCACGGCGGCCTTCATTGCCCGGTAGATCTTCTCAATATTGTCGTGGGTCGCCACGGTGTCCAGGGTACCGAACATCTGGGGCAGATCCATGATATTGTCAGGATAGAAGAAGGTAATGCGGTTCTGGAACCACTTTTCGCCGTATTCCGTGCCCAGATCTTCCGCGCCGTACTTCTTGGCGATGTCCAGAACGATCTCCAGCTCGGCAGCGACGACCTTCTCGTAGCCTTCCAGCGTCAGATTCAGGAAGGAGCCGCGCTTCTCAAAGCCGATGATCTTCTTGATGATGGAGACGGTCTCCGCCTCGTCGAACAGACGCACGATGGAGGGCTTCACCGCCTGCACGATGTCCCGGCAGGCCTGATAGCCCACATGGATGTCGGAGAACAGGAACGCATGGTGGATGCGGGTCTCAGGCTGCTTGACGATCTTGAACTTGGCCTTGGTCATGATGCCCAGAGTGCCCTCGGAGCCGACGAAGAAGGGGATCAGGTTGGGGCCGGAGGAGTGCTTCGGCACGGGCAGGGTGTTGATGATATCGCCGTTGGGCAGAACCACTTCCAGAGACAGGCACATATCGTCCATCTTGCCGTACTTGGTGGAGAGAATACCGATGCCGTTGTGCGCCAGCGCGCCGCCCACGGTGCAGCAGGTCATGCAGGAGGGCAGGTGCATCACGGAGTAACCCTTTTCGTTGACCAGATCTTCCAGCGTGGCAAAGATCATGCCGGTCTCGCAGGTGACGAAGCCCGCCTCGGTGTTCAGCTCAATGAGCTTGTCCAGACGCTTGATGTCCAGCAGAATGCCGCCGGCCACCGGCAGAGCGCCGCCCTGACTTCCGGAGCCGCCGCCCCATGTGGTGACGGGAATTTTATAGTAGTTGGCGATCTTCATGACCTTGGATACTTCCTCGGTGGTGCCGGGGCGAACGATGATATCAGGCATGGGACCCTGCTCACCGGCATCCTGCCATTTCCGGCTGAGCCAGAAATAGTCCACGGAATATACCGCACGTTCAATTTCCTTGGTGGATACGTTTTCTACACCGACCGCGTCCTCCAACTCGGAACGGATCATGTAGAACATCAAAGACTTGTCTTGCATGGTGCTTCTCCCTTTCTGATTTTGTAATGAAATTTCACATTTGAGAATCATTTTTCGCTTATAATTGTATTCGCATTACATCCTCGTCATAAATATAGCACATTGTAATCAGGTTTTCAAGCACCGGCAAGAATAATTGTAACGAAATTACACCTCCAGATTTAGGCATTTCGCCAATTCTGTCAAGAACCTCCTCAGTATTTCAGGCTTTCCATACTCTTTTCGATTTGCAGGGACTTTGCCCCATCCGTCCGCATGGCGATATAAGTGTAGATGGAGTCCGCGATGGTCAGCGCCGCCACGCGGGAGGCGATGGACACGACCCGGTATTTTGTCTCCTTGGAGTTCGTGTTCAGGCTGATGTCCGCCAGCTTGGACAGAGGATTTTTGCCCGCGCTGGTCAGGGAGATGACCTTTGCCCCCCGATGCTTCGCAATCTGTGTGCTGTCCACCACGCAGCGGGAGCTGCCGGAATGGCTGACGGCGAACACCGCGTCCCGCTCGTCTAAGTAATTGCAGGCGATCACCTGCAAATGGGGGTCGGTATAGACCGCGGCGTTCAGGCCAAGCCGCAGCAGCTTGTGGTGCAAGTCCATGGCCACAGGCGCGGAGCCGCCCAGACCGAAGATCACGATTTTCCGGGCGTTCATCAGCAGCTGCGCCGCCGCTGCCAGGGTTTCCGGCTCCAGCATGTCCCGGGTGAACTGCAAGGCCAGCACGGCGCTCTGGAACACCTTGTCCCGCACTGCCTGCACGGAATCCTCGGCGCTGATCTCCTCGTGGATGATCTCGTCCGGAGAAACCGTCGCCTGCGCCAGCGTCAGCTTCAGGTCCTCATAGCCGCTGAAGCCCAGCTTCTTGTAAGCCCGAACAACCGTGGGGTCCGAAACGCCGCAGGCATCCGCCAGCGCCGCCACCGACAGGTCGATGATCCCCCGGGGATTTCCCCGGATATACTCCGCCACTTTCCGCTCGGATTTGCTGAGGTTTGGAAGGGAATTTTCGATTCTCAGCAGCAGCGCCGCCAGAGAGGTATTCTGTACCGCCATGCCCGTTACCGTCCTTCTCATTATAGTATGAAAACAGTATAACATAGTCTTTTCCAAAAGGAAAGCGTACAGAAAAAAGAAATTCCCAAGGTTTTAAAGCCTTGGGAATTTCACACTTATTTGTACTCAGCCGTGACGCCGGGGTTGCAGAGGATGATGGAAAAATCTCCCTCGAAAACGGCGTCCCTGACCTGACAGGGGAAGAACACCTCGCTGCCCTGTTTCACAGGGAGCGCGTTCTCTCCACAGCGGATGCACCCTTCCCCGGACACGACAATGCCGATCTGCACGTCGCCGGTATTTTTCCTCGCCATAGCGCCGGAAACCGTCACCATGGTGCAGGAGAAATAGGAGGTATCCCGGTCGCCGAAGATCTCGATCTCCCGGCCGCCCGGCTCCTGCCGCAGTACCGGTTCCTTGCTCTTGAGCCGGTCAAGCAGCTTGTCCAGCGGCAGTCCCTCATAGTGGAAGCTGTTGAGCATCCGGCTTTCGTACAGCTGCTCGTCCTCCGGCTCAAAAATCCCGAAAGGATTTGCCTTCCGCCGGTATTCCAGCAGATACTCCTGCGGGAACGGCACCGCCGTGAGGTCGGACGGCTCCTGAATCTCCGCGACGAAGCACCCTGCCCCCAGCGCGTGGGGAACGCCGCCGGGAATCATATAGCTTTCGCCGGGCTGCACCGGAATTTTGTGGCAGAAGCTTTCCAGCAGCGCGGCGTCTCCCTTCCGGTAGGCCGCCTCAAACTTTTCCCGGGTAATATCCTCCTTGAAGCCCAGAAGGATGTACGGCGGCTTGGGGACGTCCTTGCGCGTTCCCAGAACATACCAGCACTCTTCCTTGCCGAACCGGCTGTTCCAGTATTTCCGGGCGTTTTCCCGGGTCGGATGGCATTGCAGCAGGAACGGGGCTTTCGCGTCCAGCATTTTGATGAGCATCCCCAGACTGGCGCCGTATTTCTCCATGTGCTTTTTGCCCAGAATGGTTTCCGGCGCCCGCTTCACCACGTTCACCAGAAAATCCCGCGTCCCGTCGGGGAGAATGACCTCGGCGTAGCCGAGATTGGGATTTTCCGGGGTCGCGCCGTTTGCTCTCGTCAGGGAGCCGACCCAGGCTTCCGCACCGTTGGGCGTATCCGCCGGATGCTCCACGCCCCGGAATCTGTCCAGCTCCCGTCCGCCGTCGGCTCTTACTTTATTCGGCACCAACGGCCAGGGTCTGTTGTAAATCTCCATAGGCCCAAACACCGCCTCTTATTTAATCACGATACTTATCCCGGTAAGCCATCAGCACCAGAGAGCCGATCAGAATCGCGCCGCGGACGATGTACTGCAGGTAAATGTTCCAGTTCAGGATGGTCATGCCGTTGATCAGCACGGAGATCAGGACAACGCCCACCACGGTACCGTAGATGGTGCCGGAGCCGCCCGCCATGGAGGTGCCGCCGATGATTGCCATGGACAGGCAGTCCGTCGGCCACTCCTTGCCATACGACCAGTCCGCCTGATTGACCTGCGCGGAGTTGATGAAGCCCGCGATCGCCGCAAGGATCTGCACGGCAATGAACACAAACGCCTTGGACTTGAACACATTGATACCGGTCAGGCGGGCCGCTTCCTGATTGCCGCCCACGGCGTAAACGCTGCGTCCGGTGGTGGTGTGCTCCATGATGAAGTAGCACAGAACCGCCGCCACAAAGAAGATGATGACGGGATAGGGCACCACGCCGAACAGCCGTCCCATGCCCACCTGCACATACCAGTTGGGATAGGCGTTGGGGATGGGGTAGTTGTTGCAGATGATGGCGGCCAGACCGAACATCAGGTACTGTGTACCCAGCGTGACCACGAAGGGCGGCAGATCGTAGGTGTTCTGCAAGAAAGCGTGGAGCAGGCCGATGACCACGGCGAAGGCGATGCCCACCGCCATGCCGATCAGGCAGGCCAGCGTCTGGTTATATCCGGCGGCGACCATGTTCTTGCAGAATACGGCCACGAACATACCGGACAGGCCGACCTGAGAACCCGTGGACAGGTCGATCTTACCGCAGATCAGAACCATGGTGACGCCCAGCGCGATCAGGCCCTTGATGGCGCCGGAACGAAGCAGGTTCATCCAGTTGTTCAGCTTCATAAAGGAGTCCGTGGAGATCCACAGCGCGATAACAACCAGAATCAGAACGATCTCCGTCACATGGTTCAGGAAGTGGTACATGACTTTTTTCTTGTTAATTCTCTCGTTCACTGGAATGTCCTCCCATACAAAGCGTATACAAATCGTTTGTTGTCATGGAATCGATCTTTTCCGTGGTCAATTCCTCGGTGATCCTTCCGCCCCGCAGCACCAGAATGCGGTTGCAGACGCCGGGCAGCTCTTCCAGCTCCGTGGAGACAAAGATGGAGGAATTCCCCTGCTTCGCCTGATTCCACATAATCTCGAAGATCTGCTGCTTCGCGTTCACATCGATGCCTCTGGTGGGCTCGTCGTAGATCATGATCTTGGGGTCGTTGTTCAGCCAGTTGCCCACGACCACCTTCTGCTGGTTGCCGCCGGACATGGAGCTTGCCTTTGCGGAAATGCTGGAAAGCTTGATCTGCAATGCCTTGACCTGCCGCTCGGACATTTCCTTACGCTTCTTCCGGCTCTCCACCCAGCCGTTGATGGTGGTCTTCTTCATACCGGCGTAGCAGAGGTTGCTTTCAATGGAGTGCTTCAGGATCAGGCCGGTGGTCTTTCTGTCCTCGGGGGTCAGGCCCAGCCCTGCGTTCTTCATGATGGCGGGGGTGCGCCTGATGTACGTCTTCCCCTCGATGATGACCTCACCGGAATCCGCCGGGTCGGAACCGAAAATGCCGCCCAGCAGCTCCGTCCGCCCGGAACCCAGAACGCCCGCGATGCCCAGCACTTCGCCCTTGTACAGGGTAAAGGAGATGTCCTCGTACCATCCGGCGCGGGTCAGGTGCTTGACCTCCATCACCGGCTCATCCGTAGGAACCACATCCGCCGGACGCTTGCGGATCTCCGTCTTGCCGAACATCATGGCGATCATACCGGCGTTGTCAATCTCCTCGATGTTCTTCTTGCCGACATACTGGGCGTCCCGCAGGACGGTGACGGTATCGGCGATCTCGTGTATTTCTGCCAGTTTATGAGAAATATAGATAATGATTACATCATTTTCCTTCACTTTACGAATGGCCGCAAACAGCTTTTCTACCTCCGCCTTGGCCAGTGCGGAAGTCGGCTCGTCCAGAATCAGAACCTTGGGGTCCTGACTGAGCGCCTTGCAGATCTCTACGACCTGCCGCTGCCACATGGGCAGGTGCATGATCTTGGATTTGGGATTGATCCTGACGTCCATCACCTTCAGCAGGCGCTCGGTCTCCGACTGCACCAGCTTCCAGTTGATGAGGCCGCCCGGCTTCTTCGGCAGCCGCCCCATGAAAATATTTTCCATAACCGTCAGCGTGGGAACCAGACTCGTCTCCTGATACACCAGAACAATGCCGCTCTTTGCGGCATCCGTCGGGTTCCGAAAGCTCAGCTTCTGTCCATCCAGATAAAATTCGCCGCTGGTCGCGCTTTCCGCGCCGGCGAAGATCTTGCAAAGGGTGGATTTTCCCGACCCGTTTTTGCCCAGAAGCGCGTTGATCTTGCCGCTGTCGAAGGAAGCGCTCACGTGATCCAGCGCCCGGGTGCCGGGATAGTCTTTCACAATGTTATCGCAGGAAAGGGTACTCACTTTTTATTCACCACTCTCTTTGATTGGAGAGGCTCCGGGTGCGTCAGCCCCGGAGCCTATAAATTGCCTACGTGAATCGCGGAAAATCAGCTATTGGCCAGCTTGTAGTAGCCGTCCAGCCAGGTCTGAACCTCAGGGAGATCTTCCTTGCTGTGGATGATGCCTTCCAGGTAGACGGTGTCGCCCCGGGGGCACTCGGTCTCTTCGCCCCGCAGGGTCTTGACCAGCTGCTCAACGGCCTTGTAGCCCATGGTGTACATATCCTGCTCCAGCGTGCAGTACAGAGGAGAGTTCTCGTCCAGAAGCTGGGTAGCGGTCTGCTCGCCCATGTCGTAGCCGACGACGGTGATCTTGTCGGACAGACCCATGTTCATAACGACCTGCACAACGACGTTGGTGAAGGCGGCGGAGGTGCAGTAGAAAACGTTGCAGTCGGGAGCGCCGGCCAGCATGGCTTCGACGATGGGCACGTTGTCGTTCTTGGAGGTGGAGGACTGCTGGGCGACGATTTCATAGTTGACGCCGTTGGCGGTCAGCTTTTCCAGGAAGCCGCCGTAGCGCGCCTTGGACTGCTCGGGGATGGTGGCGTCAAAGTCCATGATGGCAATCTTCAGGTCGTTGCCGTACTTGTCGGACAGGTACTTGGAAGTGTAGTCGCCCAGCTTCTGGCCATTCAGCAGATCCTGGGAGGTGAAGCCGCCGCAGACGAAGGAGGCGTCGTTCAGCTTGATGTTGGCCACGGCCACTTCGATGCCCTTGTCATAGGCTTCCTTCAGGATGGGGATGGAGGCTTCTTCGGAGTAGGGGGTGATGGCGATGCCGTCAACGCCCATGTCGATGTAGCTGTAAACCAGCTGCTGCTCGTTGGCCAGGTCGCCCATGGAGTTGCCGATGACGATGTTCACGCCGTAATCCTTGGCGGCATCCTCATAGCCCTGCTGAACCATCTTCATGGTGAACTCGTCCTTGAAGACGATACCGGCGATGGTCAGTTCCTTCTGCTCGGTCCCGGCTGCGGGGGCAGCTTCGGTGGCAGCCTTGGTTTCGGCCTTGGGGGCTTCGGTTGTCGTGGGGGTCTGGGACGCGCCGCAGCCGGCCAGCATGACCACTGCCATGTTCAGTGCGAGGAAAAACGCTACGATCTTTTTCATTTTGTGTGCTCCTTTGTTTTTATTTTATGCCGGATATCCCGGCACAAGTTACGGTTTCACGCGCTCTGTCATTGTCTTTTTGATACCCGTTATGTATCAATCGGTTTTTCGTTTACGTAAGCGCTTACGTTCTGCGGTTCAAAAAAATGCAAAGTCCTTTAACCTCTGGTTTTTCCCTTTGCATTTTTCCATTCTATAACAGGTTTCGTACCGACTCACGTTTGACGAGGGACGCGGACAACACCACGGATTCGGGGATTCCCGTGCCGCCGCTCTGGGTCTGGTGCAGCATCAGCTGGATGCTGCGGCGCCCCATTTCATATATGGGCTGATGGATGGTCGTCAGCTTCGGCTCGAAGGTGGAGGCCATCGCGATATCGTCGTAGCCTACCACGGATACGTCGTTGGGTACCCGCAGTCCCACGTCGCTCACTGCCGCGCACACCCCAAAGGCCAGAGAGTCGTTGGCGCAGAAGATCGCCGTGGGGCGGTTCTTCTTTGCCAGCAGCTTCTTCGCCGCCGCCCGGGCTTCCTCCCGGTTGGTGTTGTCCATGATGGTGTACCGGTCAACATAGCGCCGCAGACCGGCGTCCGTCATCGCCCTGCTGTAGCCCTCGAAGCGCTGGTAGCTGGGATAGGAGGTGGTTCTGCCGCCGATGTGTCCGATGCGGGTGTGGCCGCATTCCAGAAGGTGGCGCGTGGCCTGATAGGCCGACTGGTCGTTGTTGATGTAGATTCTGGGAACGTTCAGTTCGCCGATGGGGTCGTTGATCAGCACCAGATGACGGCCTTCGCTCGCGACCATCTTCGCGAAATTCCGCGTCTCCTCCAGACCTGTGGACGCCACGATGACGCCGTCGATCTGGTCGGAACGTAAGGCGTTCAGGAAATAATCCGTGACGTAGCTGTCGCAGATGATGTTGAACAGCAGGATCTGGTGGGCTTCCTTCGCTCCGTCAATAGCGCCGCGGATCAGCTCTGTGAAGAAGGGGTTGTCGGGTGTGTTTTCGTAAACAAACAGGAGCGTGTTGGTCTTCTGCTCTGCCAATCCCTTCGCCTGCTTGTTGGGCTGGTAGCCGTTCTCGTCAATGACCCGCTGGATATAGGCTCTTGTCTCCTCGGAAACGCCTTTTTCGTTGTTGATAACACGGGAGACCGTCGCTGTCGAGCAGTTGGCAAGTCGCGCAATATCTTTCAGAGTCATTTCATTCACCCAATTCGTAACCTTTTACGAAACCGCTTACGTTATCTATATCGTAACAGATTTCCCCTCAAATAACAAGTGCCAATATTTACCATAAATTGCGGCTCATTTTTGGTTGATATGCCATTTCCAGAAAGGTTTCTTCTTCTCGCCGGAAAGGAGCCTGTAAATCTCATTCTGCAGGGGAAGCCGCCTGCCTGAGGGGTATTTCTTCCGGTATTCTTCCCCCAGCTGCGCCTTTTCCTCTGTGCTCAGTTCACCAAGGAAGTCCTTCGCGTAGTTCTGAATGGCGATCAGATACCATTCCGCCTCACTGCCCAGATGCTCCCCGGCGGAAAACAGCAGCAACCGCACCGCCGCCACCGTCTGCTCATGCTCCGGCTGCGAAGAGGCAAACGTCTTTGCCCACTCCCCCACCGCCTCATAAAAAGCGGCATGTTTCGGGCTTTGCTCCACCTGCAAGCCGAGATAGACGGCGATCTTCTTCCCCGCCATCCGGTTTTCCTGCGTCCATTTCACATATTCGTCGATCAGTTTCTGTAACTGTTCCATATGCACACCTCGTTTCTACCCACCACAATAACAGCCGAGACCGGGTATTGTCAATCATTATTTCTGCCGATATTGACATTTGCTTAAAAATACCGTATCCTTGTACAAAAGCGAAGGAGGCTTACACCATGAGCAAACAGAACAAATCCACGCAGGTGGGAAACCGTATTATTCTGAACGGCACCGCTCTGCTGCTTCTTGCGTACATGCTGGCAAAAATCGTTCAGGCATATATTGCCGGCGGTGCCGACGCCCCCAGCGTCAAGGTTTTGCTTCTTGGCATCGTCGTGCTTGGGGGCGGCATTGTCTTCGTCGTGCGGTATCTTGTTCTGCTGCTGAAAGAATACTACCGCAAGCCGGAGGATTCTTCGGAGAAGGAGCAGTAATCCGTTTTTCCCGTTTTTGTGACAATATCCCCTTAAAATTGCAATAAAAAATGTTCCATTCAAAAAGAATGGAACATTTTTTATTGCTTACACGATCCCCCGTGCGATATCCTCCGTCATGCAGAAGCGCACGTCGGGCAGTCTGCGAAGCAGAGAACCCGGCCACTGGGGAACCATTTCCCCATGCAGCACATGCTTCAGCGGCCCGCTCTGCCATGGGCGGTTCAGCGCGATATACACCTTTTCAGAAGACAGTATCTGCTTCATGCCCACGGTGATGCACCATTCCGGCATTCCCGCCAGATCGCCGCGCTGGTAGCCGAAGGCATTGACCGCCCGGGTCTCCCGGCTGATGGGCAGCACACGGGTCCCCAGATCGGCATACGCGTCCGCGGTGATGGGATCGTCGGCTTCCGCCGCCTCGTTGAAGGCCACATGACCGTTGATGCCCAGTCCGCCAAAGCACATATCCACGCCGCCCAAACCGGCGATCAGCTCGTCGTACTCTTTTTCATGTCCCGGCTCCGGGAAATGCCGCTGAGACTCCGGCATGACCAGACTCTCATCCACCCGGTCATAGAATTCCCGCTTCATCCGGCCGTGGAAGCTCATGGGGTCGTCCTCGCTGATCCACTGGGTCGGAGAAACCAGATACTCGTCCATGTTGAAGAAGTGGACGTTCTTCAGTGATACCCGCTGGCTGTTGATCAGCTTCGCCAGAATGGGGTACTGATCCGTAGGCCCCACCGGGACAATAAACACCGACTGCTTCCCCGCCTGGTTATTTTTGACGATCTCCTCAAACATGGTCAGCGCCATGTCAAAGTACACGTCCCATTCCTTTTCCACCACACGGCAGGAAACTCCGTTGATTACCTTTTCCAATGCTTTCCGCCTCCTGATTATCTGATCGGATTGATCTTCCAGTTTTCCCCGTAAATTCCCGGGAACGCGCCCCGCTCGATGAGACCGGTGTTCGCCTCGTGTCCCAGCAGCCATTTGTTGGCCGCCCAGAGCTTATTCACCTTCTGCTCCGGGGCAATGGGCAGATTCGTTCCACGCTGCAATCCCACGATGCAGCTGAAGCCGCTGCCTGTCACCTCGCAGGGGCAGAAATGCAGGGTGTCCGAATACACCTCGATCATCTCGCCCTGAGCCAGATAAAACGCCTGCACCTTGTCCGCGTTCAGGCGGCCGTCCTCGTCCAGATCTTCCCGCTTCGCCAGCAGCAGAACCAGCTCCCGGACGGCAATGTTAAACTCATTGCAGGTATGCCACTCCAGAGCGTTGAGCTGATTGGAATGCCCCCAGCACAGGCCGATCTGCTCGTCCAGACCGCCGCAGTGGGTTTCCCGCAGCTGCGCCGCTTCCGGAATCTCGTCCAGTTCCGGGGTCGAAGCAACGTACTTGCTCCCCGTCTCCGGGAACGGGATGGTCTCCGCCGCCGCGCAGAACGCGGAAGTGTCCTCCTGAATCACGCTGCCGTAGCGCCGGAACGCCGCTTCATGGATGGTGTGGATCTGAATATGGGGATTTGCCGCCTGTAATTTCTGCAAATTATCCATCGTACACAACTCCCTCGTGGCTCTTCATGAATTCCAGAACTTCCTCGTAGCCGGGAATACCCTGCTGCGCGCCGAAGCGGGTGCATTTCAGGGCAGAGGTAGCGGAGGCAAAACGGCAGGCTTCATACACGTCCATACCCTTCAGCCGCGCCGCAACAAACGCGCCGTGGAAGGTGTCTCCCGCGCCGTTGGAGTCGATCGCCTTCACGGGGAACACGGGATAACGGACTTCCCTGCCGTTCTCCCAGATAAAGCCGCCCTTGCTGCCCTGCGTGATCACCAGAATCTGGGGATGGTACCGCTCCTGCAATACCGCGGCGGCTTCCCCCGCCGTAGCGCAGCCAGTGACCTTCATGGAAAATTCCTCGCTGGGAATCAGCACATCCACCAGCGGTAGAAGCTTTTCAATGTTCGGGTAAGCGCCGCCCGCGTCCATGCTGACCGTGACGCCCATTTCATGGGCCTTTTTTGCCGCGAAAATGGCGCAGTCCAGCTGGTTGCCGTCCAGATGCAGACACTTTGCCTGTTTCAGAACGTCCAGATCGACGTCCTCCACCGTAGGCGCCGCCGCTTCTCCCCGGTTCCATACGCAGGTGCGGCTGCTGTTGCTGACGTTCAGCAGAACGACACTGTGGAAGGTCAGGCCGGGATTCACCTTCACGCAGGAGGTATCCACCCCGTAGCGCTCCATTTCGGCCTTTACAAAAGCGCCGTACATATCATCGCCCACGGTGCCCATATAGCTTGCGGACTCCCCCAGCTTGCTGATGGCCACCAGTCCGGTAGCGCAGGGGCCGCCGCACTGGAACTTGGTTTCCAGCCCCCGGAGCTTGGTATCCTCCCGGGGAAAGGCGTCCACGGTCATCAGAATATCGAAGACCGCCGCGCCGATGCCAACTACACTTGCCATTACCGATCCGCTCCCAGAAGCTTGATTTTGCTGACGGCGAAGTCCTTCACCCGGGCAGTGGGACCCTGCATAAACAGATCCAACGCCAGAATGGAGGGGTCAACCGCCCGGATACCGTCCAGCAGCGAGCAGCAGACGTCGGTACCGAAGTTAATCTTGCGGATACCGGCCTTGACCGCCGCCGCAATCTGATCGTCGGGAACACCGGAACCGCCGTGCAGCACCAGGTGTGCCTTCTGACCCTCGTGCAGCTCCTCGATCCGCTTCAGCGCCAGAACGGGAGCCTGCTTGTAATGACCGTGGGCAGTGCCCACCGCCACAGCCAGCGCGCAGACGCCGGTCTCGTTCACGAACTTCGCGGCATCCTCCACCTTGGTGTAATCCTTGGAAACGCCCTCGGCGGCCTTGCCGACTTCGCCCAGCTCACCCTCGACGCCAATGCCCATTTCCGCGGCCATCTCCACAACGCCCTTGGTGATTGCAATGTTCTCTTCCAGGGGCTTTCTGGAAGCGTCGATCATAACGCCCGTCGCGCCGTAGCGGAACGCCCGCAGAACCTCGGGAACACCCGCGCCGTGATCCAGATGGAAGGCCACGGGGGTCTTCATGTTGTTCATGGCCTCCCGGATGATGGGGGCGACGTACTGGGCGATCTGGGAATCAAACAGGCGGCTGTACATCTGGAAAATGACGGGGGCGCCGGTCTCCTCGGCTGCCTGCATAACGCCCATAACGGTTTCCAGATTGTACACATTGAAAGCGGGTACGGCGAAGCCGTTCTCCTCACCAATGTCCAGAATCTTCTTCAGATCGTAAATCATAATGCTTCCTCCTGTTATGTAATAAAATTTCAGTTTTTCCGCGTTTAAAAGATGCAAATAGAATCTCTATTACAATCTCAGCATCACTATACCACAGCAACTATCATTTTGCAAGTCGATACGGGAATAATTGTAACGAAATTTCAGTATCTGTTTTGGATATTTTGTCATATAGAAACACCGCCGCTTTTCAGCAGCGGTGTTTTTACGCTTAGTCGAGGCCGTCAAAGGTCAGACCGGGTACGTACTTGCAGAATTCCCGGATGGAATCCGTCAGGCTGCCCTCGATCTCGGACATGTGATGGATGTAGGGGCCTTCGATGAGCTTGCGCTCCACCGCGGGCAGATCCTTGAACTTACCCCACATGTAGGAGCCGAAGGTGTAGGGGCCTTCCGCGCTGTCGCACTCGCAGACGGCAATGGAATAGTTGCCGTGATCCTGATCGATACGCGCCACGGTGAAATGGCCGTCGGCCACCTGCATCCACTGACGCATGTTGACCATCTTCGCGCCGGTACCATGCTTTTTCAGGGAATAGGCAAAGGGGCCGCAGTGCCACAGCAGCTCCACGTTCCGCTCCGTGGGGTGACGGGTGGTGAATTCGCCAAGGAAGGGCTTCTTCTGTCCCAGAGTCAGGCTCTTCAGCACAACCTGCGTCAGGGTCGCGTGCATGTCGCTCTCGCAGCCGATGATATAACCCATGTCCGCGAGCAAGGGATAGGCAGCGCAGGGCATAGCACCCACCATCAGCTGCATGGCAGTCCAGCACTCCGCGGAAATGGCGGCCACGTTGTACTCTTCAAAAATTTCCTCATACAGCAGCACGAAAGCATACACCTTGTCCAGCACCGGCTCGGACAGGTCGTCGATCTCGTACATCTGGCGCAGCTTGGCAACACCTTCAGCCAGCTCGTCCTTCCGGGTCTCCAGAATCCGGTTATACTTGTCCTGAATCACGGCCAGATTGACGGGGATGACATGGATGTCGAACTTGTCCATCAGGTCGCTCTCGTTGAAGATCACGGAGCAGAAGGGCTTGGGACGCATACCCACCTGAGCAACACGCATACCCTTGAAGTTCTTCACCGCGCAGGCCACGCCCACGAACCGCAGGAAGCCCTCGGCGAAAATCGGGTCTTCAATGCGGCAGTTTTCGATGTAAGTAAAGGGAACGTTCATTCTTTGCAGCTGCCGGCTCATGCCGAACAGGCCGCACTGAGAATCGGTATACCGGGTGCCGTCCGCCTCAAACACGGTGTCCTGAGGGCCCCACAGGAGCACGGGCTTGCCGATGGCTTTGGCGACCGCGCCGGCCACTTCCTCATTGCCGAAATTGCCGTTGATCAGGAATACCGCGTCCACCTTCTCCGCCTGAAAGCGCTCGATAACGGCGTCCACATCCTTGTCGCTGTAGAGAACATCCACGGCGTTGATTCCCTTCAGATCCACGAAGGAAACGTTCTCGGAAGTGAAATGCTCCTCGATATAGGCTACCGCTGCGGCGCAGCGCTCCTCCGCCTTTTCCCAGTTAAAGATACCGGGGCGGGGCGTAACGTCTCTGCGAATGGGAACCAGGCCGACCTTGACATGATAGTTTAGCATGGCGAAACCTCCATAATATACGAAAAAGTTTATTTTTTCACGCCTGTTATTATATTATACTACCAAAGCTTTTTTACACCATTCACCAAACTTACGCTTTTTCCTGAAAGCATCTGATTTGGTATATATGCAGCTCTATCACCACAACTCGTCCAAGTCGCTCCAGTCGTCCATCTGCTCCAGCTCCCACAGACTGTCCGGCTCGGAGTAGGTGAAGGGGATTTCAATCGTGACCTTCACGCCGCCGGCGGTGCGGTTCCGGAAGGAAATGCTACTCTTGTCCCCGTAGATCAGCTTCAGGCGCTGGCGGACGTTCGCCATGCCGATGCCGGAGCTGCTGCTTTCCGCAGTCTCGCCCTTCTCCAGCTTTTCCATCTGCTCCTGCGTCAGCCCTTTTCCGTTGTCCCGGATGGTAATGAGCAGCTTTCCGTCCTGCGTGTAGGCGTGTACCCGGATCTCAGAGTCCTCCTCCTGAGACCGCAGACCGTATTTCAGGGAATTCTCCACCACCGGCTGTAAAATCATGGTGGGGATCATGGCATTGCGCGCCGTCTCCCGGGCGGAGAAAACGGTTTTCAGATGGTCGCCGTGCATGAACTGATAAATGCGGGTATAGTCCTGCAACCGGTCGAATTCCTGCTGGACTGTAATAAACTGGTCGGTGGTGCTTTGGGTGATGTTGCGGAAATACCGGCTGATCGTCTGAATAATGTCGATCATTTCCGTTTCTCCCTTGATTTTCGCCATGGAGCTGATCACTTCCAGCGCGTTGTAAATAAAGTGGGGTCTGATCTGGGTCTCCAGCGCGCGGTATTTGTATTCCAGAACCTGCAATTCCGCGTTGCTCCGCATCCGCTCCTTTTCCACCAGCTCCGCCATCAGCTCTGAGATTCTCTGGCTCATGTCGTTGAAGGCAAGGGCCAGCTGACTGATATCGTCGGCATCCGTCACCTCAATGCGGGAATCAAAATTGCCGTTGGCAACCTCCTTCATGGATTTCTTGATCTCGCCCAGCTTCTTCAGCACGGATCTTGTCAGGATATACACCAGAGCCATGCCCGCCAGAAGTCCCAGCGCGCCCAGTGCGATGCCGTTCTGCATGATCTGGCGGCAGCCGGTTCGATAAGATTGGGTAGAGCAGATCACAATGACCGACCACTGGCTGCCCGCCACTGACACCGCAAAATACTCGCCGCCCGACCAGTTATTCTTGCTGGAAAGGGCCCCGGCCTGCGCGTCCGCTATCACTTCATCCGTCATTCCCTCCGGCAGCTCCGTGCCGGTATAGGTCAGGAAATCCCCGTTCTTATCCAGAAACAGGAAGCCGGTATTCTCCGAAGCGCTGCTCGCCGCGAAAAATGGCTGGCGAATGTGCAGCACAATAACACCCATATGCCGCAGGGGTTGGGTGTCGTAAACATCCCGCAGCAAATACACATGGCCGCTGTCCATGCGGATCCATTGACAGGAACCCAACGTATTTTCCTGATGTTCTTCCAGAATGGTGCGGCAGTCCGCCTCGATCTGACTGCGCTGCTCAGTGGGCATATCATTGCGGAAGTCCGTACTGATCAGCTGCCTCTGAGAATTCCGCGTCATGATGTAATCATAGGAGGTCGCGCTGCTGATCATGGTCGCGAGAGTATATTTCTGAACGGCATAGGTCGCGCTGCCGCTCATATTTTTCGGCACCTCACGGGAGATCATGGCGACATAGCAGCTGTTCTCTATATCCTCAAGGGTCTGGGTAAAGTTCAAAATTACCTGCTCTGCCAGATTTTCCATATCCTCCAGACTTTTCTCTTCCAGAAGGCGGAAGGAGGAATAGCTCTGCCGAATCGTGATCACGCCGATGGTCAGCGACAGCACCAGAAAGAAAATCAGGGTCAGCTTGGCAGAAAAACGCAGATCCTTCCACGCCTGAATCATAACTGTTCTCCGTTCCATTTCTGAAAACGATACTCCGACGGACTCATATGCTCAATTCGTTTGAAAACGTTGTAGAAGCTGATGTAATTTTCATATCCCACGGCGTAGGCCACATCCTCCACCCGCATACGGGTATCGTTCAGCATCTGCTTGGCCACGGTCATTTTCGCCTCGATCACGTGCTGGCGATAGGTCTTGCCGGTCTCCTTGTGAATGATGCAGGAAAGATAGTTGGGCGATACGTAGAACTTCTTTGCCACTTCTTCCAGCACCAGTCCGTCGGTGATGTGTCCGCGGATATATTCCAGCACGTTGCGAACCAGATTGGAGCGGTGGTTCTGGCCCGACGTATTTCTGTTGGCTTCCTCCAGAAACCGGAGAAGCCAGTCTCTGGCCTCCTGCTCCCGGGTGATCTTGGTGATGTCGTAGACGATCATGTCCGCTTCTTCCGTCCACTGATGCTGTTCCAGCTTGCTGCGGATCACCTTGGTACACAGCAGCCACAATGTGGTTCGGATAATGCGGATATTTCCGCCGCTCTTTTTCAGGATCATGCTCCACAGCCGTTCCGGGTCGATGTCGGTAATGTGCTGGGCGATCTTCTCGCAGACCTGATCCAGCTCCTCGATCCGGGTATGCTTCAGCGCGTCGCCTTCCAAGTCGTAGGCAAACTCCACCCTCGCCGTTCTTCCATTGATGTCATGGCGCAGCAGCGCACAGCGGCACTCCTGATAGGCGACGTAAAAATCCTCCGGGCGGCTGTACAGGTTGCTGACGGCCACGGTCAGTCCAAGGAAATTCTCCTGCAATGTCGCGGCAATGCTTCTGGCCGTGCTCTGCCAGTGGCCGCTCTCCCCTGTCATCGCGCAGAGCATGACCAGCTGGTGATTGAGTACCACATTGAGTATCTCCACATTTTCCGGAAACGTCATAAACTCCATCCGGGAGATCGGCTCCGTGACATGGCTCTCCGTTTCCGCGATCATGAAAAAGTAATTCTGGGGAATACCGGTCACGAAACCGGAAAAAGCGTGGGCGATGTCCTCCATGGAGCCGGCGGTCAGGGCGGACAGGAACCGGGCGCGCCGGAGGATTGTCTGCTCCTTCGCCTGCTTTTCGATCTTGCTGTTCTCCCGGTCCATACTCTGCACCGCCCGGTCAAGAGACTGGATCAGGTCTTCGTTTTTCACGGGCTTCATCAGAAAATCAAAGGCAGACAGGCGGATGGCTCTGGCCGCGTATTCGATTTTGTCGTAGGCGGTAATGAAAATGACTCTGGAATTGGCCAGTTCATTTTTCATCTGCTCCAGCATGGTCAGCCCGTCCATCTCCGGCATCTGGATATCGCTGATGAGGATGTCCGGACGGAGGGAGCGGATCATCTGACAGCCCTGAATGCCATTGGACGCGCACCCCACAAGCTCCAGATCATGCTCCGCCCAGGGGATGGTCTTTTCCATGGATTCCAGCGCCAGCTGATTGTCGTCGATCAACAAAACACGATAGCTCATTATCTCATCTTCCTCATCCGTTGGTTTTTCTTAACGAAGCATGTCCAGCAGCGCCGCCTTTTCCGGGAAGGCATAGACACCGAAATCTTCCAGCTCGGCGCAGTCCAGTCGGTGCAGCGCGTCATACTCCCGGAACGCGCCATAGTATTGCAGGCGCTCTGCCTGCCGCATCAGTTCTTCCGCGTCCGAAAAAAACAGATCCGTAGTCCCCGCCTGAATCTCCGAGGCCAGATGAACGGCCGCGGCGGCGTAGTCGTCCGCGCTGCCGCCGGAATAGCCCATTCCGTCGTAGGCGTACACATTCACTTCCACGTCCGTAACGCCGTCCTGATTCCGGTCTCCCCAAAGGGTCTCAAACAGCGCCCTTATCTTCTCGACCGTTTCCTCCGGCACCTGCGAAGTGGTCACAATGCTGACCACGCCGTCCGGCTGACGCCGCTGCCCCAATTCTCCTATGAAATTCGCCGCAACCAGAAGCACCAGCGCGGCGGCCAGAATATACCACTTGTAATAGTACCAGATGTGTTCCAATTTCTTCTTCATTCCGGCTCTCCCGTCAGAAACAGTCGGAAAAACACCGGCGCGAAAATGACATTCGCCGTCATGACCCCGATGGCCACCCAGCCCGCCAGCAATATGTACGCCGCCAGACCGTAGTAGATCACGGGAACCAGAAGCATTCCGACCCACACCACGATGGCAAAGAAGGCGCGCAGTTTCCCGGCGAAAATCAGAAGCGCCGCGTTTTTCAGTTGTGTGCCAAAGGGCAGCTCCAGCATGGCGATCTGCTGATAGCCGAACAGGGTAAGCCCCGTCAGGAAATACGCCGCAAGCAGCATCATCAGAAGATATCCCACAGACATGCCGCCGTCCACCGCGACCACCATATACGCCCCGTAAGCCAGCACGGACCACAGCACGCCGAGAATCAGGCCGAGGAGCATGGAGGGCTTCCACTCCTGCTTCCACGCATTGATGAATTCGTCCTTCACCCACACCGGCATTCTGTGGACCAGCCGCACGCAGACACTGTGCAGCCCCGTCTGGCAGGGAGACGCCAGCACAAAAAGGGCCAGCCCCAGTCCCCAGAAAACAATATCGCCGGTCTGCACCAGCAGATAAACAAAGTAGGCGCAGGGCAGCAGACTGAGAACCGCTATGGCGTTCGCGCCGAACAGCTTCAGATAATGCTTCTGTAAAATCTGAAACCACAGGAGCAGTCCCGTCTGTTCTTCTTCCGGCGGAATGTTCCAGAATTTCCTTTTTTTGGCAGTCAAAACGGCACGCCCTCCTTTTTTGTAGTATTATAACAGAATTTGTCGGCATCCGCAACGTATTTTTTTACTTTCCTTACATTTCCTGTTATGGAAAACACCGGCCTCAGGCTTTCCTGAGGCCGGTGCCAAACTGTCGGGATCAACCCTTGACCGCACCAGCGGTGATGCCGCTGACAATGTATTTCTGCATGCACAGATAGAGGATCAGAATCGGGATCATGGCCATGATGAAGAAGGCAAACGCCTCGTTCAGCATGGTCGTATTCTCGTTGAAGTAAATGATCTGTGCCAACGTCAGGGTGAAGGAGTACTTCTTGCGAAGCAGAATGATCGACGTGCTGTAGTCATTCCAGATAAACAGGGTGTTCAGAACCAGCTGGGTCACGTTGATGGGGGTCATCAGGGGGAAGACCACCTTCCAGAAGCACTGGAACCGGTTGCAGCCGTCCATCATCGCCGCCTGCTCCAGGTCGCGGGGCACCGTCTTGATAAAGCCGGTGACCGCCGTCAGACTGATGGATATCTGTAAGCCCGCGCGGGCAACAATGAATCCAATATTCGTGCTGACGAGACCGGCGTTGTACCAGTTGATGTACAGCGGCAGCTCAAAGCACTGGAAGGGAATCAGCAGACCCAGCGTCAGGATGGCGTACATGAAGTTATAGAACCTTGTCTCATGGCGCGCCAGAACCCAGCTTGCCATGGAGGTAATGACCATCAGCAGCACGACCGTGGGCAGAGTGTTGATGATGCTGTTCTTGTAGCCGGTCAGGAAGCTTTCATTTTCAAAAATGACTCGCAGATAGTTCTGGAAGGTCGGATGCTCCGGCCATGCAAGGCGGTTGGCCGTGATGGCGTCCGGCGCGCGGAAGGAGTACAGAACCGCCACATAGAACGGCAGCACCACGATAATCATAATCAGCAGAATCATGATTACCCGGCCGATTCCGGCCAGCTTCTTTTGGGTGTGCCGGTCCAGAAGACGCTTGTGAGGGGAAGCAATAACCGTCGAACTTGCCATTACTGTTCAACCTCCAGTCTTCTCAGAGAGCGTGTAACGATCTGGGTCAGAACCACCAGAATGATGGTCAGGATAACAGCGGCTGCCTGACCAAGACCGGCCTTGTTGTTGGAGAAGATGCTGTCATAGACATAAACCGCGGTGAACTGGCCTTCTCTTGCGTTCCGGGCAACGGCCATGGGCATATCGAAGGTCCGCAGGCCCCATGCCAGCAGCAGCGTCACGTTCGTTGTAAACGCGGGCACAATGTTGGGGACAGTCACGGAGAAGAACTGACGCAGCTTTCCGGCGCCGTCCACGGTCGCCGCCTCATAGTAGTCCTGAGGAACGGCCTGAAGTGCCGCAATGTAGATCAGCATGGTGTAACCCATGTCGCGCCATGCGCCGATGACGACCATACCGTAAATGATCTGGCCGGGCATACCCAGCGGGCTGACGAGACCGGTGATCGTGCCGTAAACATCGGTAAATACGTAGGACCAGACAATGGAACCGGCCGTCGCGGACACCGTAAAGGGCAGGAACAGTACGGTTCTGGCAATATTATTGAACCAGGAAGACCTGTGGATGGCCAGCGCCAGCAGCAGTCCCATAACGTTCGCGGAGATCATATACAGGATCGTGAACTTGAAGGTGACCAGCAGGGAATCCTGAAAATATTTGTTTTTAATCAGGTAGATGTAGTTTTTCAGTCCGTTGAATTCCTTCGTTTCACTGACAATGCTCTTCCAGTTGGTGAAGGAATAGGGAATGCCCTGAAAGAATGGGATCAGGACAACAATGCAGAACAGGATGATCGTCGGCAGCATAAACAGCATGTTTCCGCCGTGAGTCCGGGCCGCACTGGAAGACAGCCGCCTCGGCATATTTAATTTGCGCATACACACACCTCTCATGGTGGCGGCCGGTTAGCCGTTATTTCTGGTAAGAGGGATGAGTGGGCGCTGTCCTAGCGGACTGCGCCCACCCGACCCTTAAATTATACGAACAATGTGATATCAGCCATTACAGGCCAGCCTGTGCGAATTCCTCGTCGAACAGCTCCTGCATGTACTCGATGCAGCTTTCCACGGAGTTGACACCGTCGGTAGTCTTGCCGGTGCAGCAGTAGGTGGCGTAAGCGGTCAGAGCCTTGCGGTAAGCAGCGGTGTAAGCGGAGGTGAAGGGAACGGTGAACTCACCGTAGCCGACAGTGTTGCCGGAGGCCTTCACGTCCAGAATGGTCTTCAGGAAATCGGTGGTATTCTCGGTGGTAGCGCCGGTGATGCAGGGCTGCTTGGTCGCGTCGGACCAGGTGCCCATCTGCTCGCTCAGGAAGAACTCCATGAACTTGACGGCCCAGTCGGCATTCTCAGCCTTGGGGTTGACCATGAAGGCCTGATCGACCTGAACGTTCATGACAGGCTCCTTGCCGGAGTCGTCGGTGGGAACGGAGAAGAAGCCGAAGTTGAAGTCGTCGGACTTCAGGTCTTCGATGGAGCCGTAGTTCCAGGTGCCCTGGTACAGCATACCGGCCTGGCCGGACAGGAAGATCTCGTTAGCGTCGGACTGCTTGTTGGAGGTGGCGTCATTGCGCGCCCAGTCGCCCATACGAGCGCCCCAGGCTTCCAGGCCCTTGGCGAAGTAGGGATAGTCAGCAACCTTCTTCTCGCCGCTCATCAGCTTCTCGAACATATCGTTGTCACCGTTCTGGATTGCTTCCGTCCAGACGACAGGACGCATTTCGATATCAACGGAGGCGCCGTCGGCATACCACTGTGCCCAAGGATCATAGCCGCCGGCCTTCAGAGCCTTGCAGACTTCCAGCAGCTCGGTCTGGGTGGTGGGAACCTTCAGATTCAGCTCATCAAAGATGTCCTTGTTGTAGTAAACGCCCCAGGTCTTGAAGTCCACGGGGAAGGCGTACCACTTGCCCTGATAGGACACGTCGCCCATGTCCGCCTGGGTCAGGCCCAGTCCTTCGATAACGGCGTTGCCGGTCAGGTCCATGACGTAGCCGCCCTCGATCAGGTCGGTGTACAGGCCGGGGTTGCCCATCATGATCTCGGGCATATCGCCGGAAGCGATGGCGGTCTGCAGCTGTGCAAAGTAGTCAGTGCCCTGGGAGTATGCGCTGTTTTCAAAAGTAACGTTGGGGTACTTCTCGGAGAACGCGGCCTGGATCTTCTCAAGGCCGGCGGACTTGTTGCCCTCGACCATGTAGTGCAGGCAGTGGATGGTCACAGGCTCGTCGGACACGGTCGTCTCCGCCTGAGTGGCAGCGGGAGCAGCGGGAGCGTCAGTCTTGGGGGCTTCGGTGGTTGCAGTCTTATCTGCGCCACAGGCGACCATGCTCAGCGCCATGATGGCCACCAGAAGCAGTGCGAACAGTTTTTTCATTTGTGTTCCTCCTCAGTTTGATTGATTAGCAGTTGCGCGACTACAGCAAATTTCACAATCTGCTTACCTGCTATGGCTATAGTATAGAGCAAATCGTCCACAATTGCAATCAACATTACCTACGATTCCCTATATAGAACTTATTCTTTTCAGCATCTTATACAATGGATAATATATAAAGGTTCTTCACGTCTCAAATACGCACCGATCGCCCCGGGCGTATACCTGCTGCACCTGGAAATCCCCGGACAGCACGACCACGTCCCCGTCCTTCCCCTTTTCCAGCGAACCCTTGCGGTCGGAAACGCCGCAGAGTCTCGCCGGTGTCAGGGAGAGCATTCTGCTGACCTCCGGCAGAGGAATTCCGTACTGCACATGCGCCGTGCGCAGGCACCGGTCCATGGTGGCAATGCTGCCCGCGTAAGAGCTGAGGTCTGGCAGCTGCGCCACGTCGTCCCGGATAACCACGGGTACGCCGGTGGTTCTGGCGCCCAGCACGGATTTTTCGCAATTTACACCGGCCGCCCGCATGGCGTCCGTGATCAGAGCGATGGAGTCCGCGCCCTTGATGCGCAGGGCCAGCAGCATGGACTCCCGTGGAATGTGGCGTCCGTCGCCGATGAGTTCAATGGTCACATCGTCGCGCAGGTAGGTCGCCTCCACAATGCCGGAATAAACCAGACCGTTCTTCTTGTGGAATGTCGTACAGGCATTGTAGAAATGCGTCACATGGGAAAATCCCCAGTCAAAAGCCTGCAGTGCCTGCGGCGCGGTCGCCGCACTGTGCGCCAGAGAGGCAAGCACCCCGTTTTCCGCCATGACCTTGGCAAACAGCTCCATATTCGGCAGCTCCGGCGCGGCGTCCCAGCGCAGGATGCTTCCCTTCGCCCGCCGCAGTATCCGCTCCAGGTCCTCCCGCTCAGGGATACGCTGCTCCCCAATGGGCTGTGCGCCCTTGGAGGCAGCGGAAAAATAGGGGCCTTCCAGGTGCAGTCCCAGCAGCTCCGCACCGTTTTCCGGCTCCTTGTCCGCTTCCAGAAACAGGTCGATGGTCTTTTCCAGCAATGAATCCGCGCAGGTCATGGTGGTGGGGCACAGGGCGGTGGTGCCATGGGCGCAGTGGGCTTTCGCAATGGTTGGGAACGCCGAAGCGTCCTCATCCATAAAGTCCGAGTCGCCGCCGCCGTGGACGTGGAGGTCCACGGAGCCCGCCATAATATAGCTTCCGTCCACATCCACCCGCCGGGCATCCGGCGGACAGGGCACGTTGACGGCCGCGATCTTCTTTCCCTCCAGCAGCACGGAGCCGCCGGGGACGATTTTGTCCGGCAAGACCAGCTGGCCGTTGCCGATCCAGATTTTGTTCATAGCCATTCTCCCTTTGGGAACCTCTGATACTAGTTTTCAATAAAACGGTTAAAAACCGTTTTATTCGGCTGCTGTTTCAGCAGCCAGCGGCGTAGCCGCAAAAAACGTAAGTCCATACATTTCTCGCCGCCACCGGCGGCCTGCGAATCCTTCGCAGGATAAAATGGTGTTAACCATTTTATCGAGAAATAGTATGAATCAATCGTCTTCGGCTGAGCAGCAAATCTTTTTCGCCGGCTCTCGCCGATTGAACCAGAGCTTCCTTTGAAAAGTGGCAGGGCACCGGATAGCGCCCTGCCATATTTTTATGTATATTACTTATTGTAGACGCGGATCTCCGGGATCACGGGCGTGGTAGCTGCCAGCGCGATGGCGTAGATCTTGGCGTCGCCGTGATTCTGGAACAGGGACACGGGCACCTTGCAGCTGACGGGGCCGTGGAGCGCCTTGCGCAGCATGGCGGCATTCCAGTCACGGGGCATGCACATACGAACCTTCCGGGCATGGAAAATTTCCTTCATGCCGACGGTGATGCACCAGTCGGGAATGGCGTCCAGATCGGCGCCCGCGTTCATGAACGCGTTGATGGTCTTGGTCTCCCGTGCCAGCTTCAGCACACGGGTGGGGCGCTGGAGGAATTCCTCGTCCGTGCACACCTCACCGGGTTCCGGCGGCTCATTGAAGGCGATATGTCCCGTGATGCCGACGCCGCCCCAGCACATATCCAGCTTGCCCAGCTTCTGGATGGTCTCCCAGATGCGGCCTTCGTTGCCCGGCTCGGGGAAAATTCTCTGCTCCTCCGGCATGAGCAGCTCTGGGTCTACCAGACCGTAGAAGATCCGGTCCATGCCGCCGCGGAAAGACAGCGGGTCGGTCTTGGGCAGATACTGCTTGTTCTCATCCAGATATTCGTCCATGTTGATGAACCAGCAGTTCTTCAGGCTGACCCGGTGCTTGTTGATAAGCTCCACCAGCCGGGCGTAGGGGCCAAGAGGGCCATAGGGAACGATCATAACGGTCTTTTCGCCCTTGGCGTTGTTCTCCTGAATCAGCTCCAGAACCTCGATCGCCATTTTCCAATAAAGGTCCACCTCTGTCTCGCACAGCTCAACTTTGATGTTGCTGCCCTTGCCCAGCTCGGCGGCGGGAATAGTGCGGTAGTCTGCCATATTGTAACCTCCCAAAATTTATTTTTGAGCATATTGCCCATTTGCTGTTTTTATTGTAGCTGTGTTTTCGCCGTTTTGCAATATATGCAATCTACACTTTCCTTTATCGAATGCACGAATCATAGAGAAATCCAGCGCTCCTGACGTGCGGATTCCAGACAGGCGTCCACGAACCGATTGCCCATAACGCCGTCTTCCAAGGTGGCATAGGGCACTTTCTCTTTGGCATAGGCTTCCCCGTTCAGGGAGTCATAGAACGCCTGCATGGCATTCGTAAGCGCGTCCATCCAGCCGGGGGTGTGTCCGGCGGGGAGATGAATGTAGGGGTGTACCTCGGGCAGAGCCGTGTTCCTGTCCACATAGACGCTCTCGTTGCCCCGCTCCCGCTGGCCTACCCAGAGCCGGTCGCATTGCTCCATGTGCCACGCAAACTCCTTTTCATCCCCGCTGACGGAAACCCGCAGGTCGTTCTTGTGTCCCAGCATACATTTGGAGAACAGAGCGCTGCCGGGGGTTCCGTCGGCAAACTCCACCATGACGGAGGTGGTGTCGTCGCTGCGCACCACGATCTCCCGCCCCGTTTCCGGGTCAATACGGATGGGATGGTGGGTGTACATTTTCGCGTACACTCTGGAAATAGGGCAGCCCATCACAAAGCCCGCCGTATCCGCCCAGTGAACGCCAATATCCAGCAGCGCACGGGCGGGCGAGGTCTCCGGAATCCGACGGGGGGTGTAGTCGGTCTTCCGCGCCACGGACTCCTGCAAATACTGTCCTCCCACATACAGCGGCCGGCCTGCCTGTCCCCGCTGAAGCCGCGCCCGCATTTCCAGCACCGCGCCGTTCATCCGGCACTGGTAATTGATGGCATGGGCAATTCCGGCGGCCTTTGCCGCCGCCAGCACTTCCTCCGCCCCGGCGGTGGTCAGGCTCATGGGCTTTTCCGCGTACAGGTGCTTCCCCGCCCCGATGGCCGCCAGATTGATCTCGTCATGGAGAGCGTTTGGCGTGCAGTTATGGATCACCTGAATCTGCGGGTCCGCCACAGCCTCCTGCCAGCAGTCCGTCACCACGTCCGCGTCATAGTTTTCCTTCACCAGCGGAATGTCCTGTGCCTTGTGTACCACAATGGTACGCACATGGACATTGGGCAGCCGCCGCAGAGCGTCATAATGGAGCTTTCCCACAAACCCCAGTCCGATGATGGCCACGTTCCATTTCTTCATTTCATTCCCTCCTGTTATTTTGTTTCCTGCCTACAGTATAATCAAAAATGCCGCCGACCCACATATACCTTTCTTACGCATTTTTTCATACTTTTCACAAAATCTTGCAAAGTGCAGCCTTTCACGCTATACTGGTTACACAAATTCCATCACTTTTCAGGAGGACATCTTATGAACCTGTACACTCTTCACAACGACACCCTGACCGTGACCCTCGACGCCTGCGGGGCCGTGCTGCACAGCATCGTCAAGGGCGGCGCCGAATACCTCTGGCAGGGCAACGCCAGATACTGGGCGCGGCGGGACGCCAACCTGTTCCCCTACGTCGGCCGCCTGACCGACGGGCAGTACCTGCTGGACGGGAAGACCTACCCCATGACCATCCATGGCTTCTGCATCGGCACGGACTTTGCCGTGACCGAACAAACCGACTCTTCCATCCGCTTCACCCTGAGAAGCAACGAGAAGACCCTTTCCATGTACCCCTTCCATTTTACCTTCCACGTATGCTACACCCTCCGGGGAAATCAGATCCGCAAGACCTGTCTGGTGGAAAACCGGGATTCCCGGGAGATGTACTTCGGCATCGGCGGGCACCCCGGCTTCAATGTTCCCCTGAACGGCGAGGGTTCCTTCGAGGACTGGGAGCTGGACTTTGCCGAGCCATGCCAGCCCGTGCGGGTGGATATGGACCCCGCCAATTACCGGCTTGCCGGCACCGAATCTCCCTATCCTCTGAAAAACGGCCGCACGATCCCCCTGACCCATGCGCTGTTCGATCTGGACGCGGTAGTGCTGGGAAATGTCAGCCGCGAACTGACCCTGCGCTCCAGCAAATCTTCCCGCAGCGTCACGGTGTCCTTCCCGGACATGCCCTTCGTCGGATTGTGGCACGCGCCCAAAACCGACGCCCCCTACGTCTGCATTGAGCCGTGGGTGAGTCTCCCCTCTCACAGCGCCTTCGTGGAGGACTTCGCCAAGCAGGCGCACATGATCCACCTGCCCGCAGGCGAAACCTACCGCAATGAAATGACCATCACGCTGGAATGACCGATTGGGGCCGCATTTATGAAATATAAAACCCGCTTTCTTCTGTTTTTCGTGGCCATGGCGCTGTTCCACCTTGCGTCCAATTTCGCGCACCCCGTAACGCCCACCATCATTCAGGAGCTGGGTCTGCCGGACTATATGTTTGGGCTGATGCTGGCGGTCATGATGATCGCCAATTTCGCCCTGTCCCCCTCCTGGGGCAATATCAACCGGTTCATTTCCTCCCGCCAGTCCCTGCTCATCTGCTGCGTCGGCTACGCGCTGGCGCAGCTGGGGTTCGCCTATTCCACCACGCAGGCGGGCATTCTCTTTGTGCGGCTTCTGGCAGGCGTGTTCATCGGCGGCGTGTTCGTCAGCATGCTGACCTATGTGGTCAACGTGGCAAGGCCGGAGGATATGGCAAAATACCTGACCTACAGCGCTACCCTCCATTCCGTGTTCGGCGCCTTCGGCTACCTGATCGGCGGCGTGGTTGGGGAATTTTCCATCCGCGCCACCTTCCTGCTGCAAGCGGCTACTTTGTTCGTCTGCGGCATCATGTTCCGGCTGTGCTGTGTGGCGGACGCGGAACGCACCGAAAAGGTGTCCATCAAAGAGCTGGCCGCCAAAAGCAACCCCTTCGACGCCTTCCGGGACGGCAAATATTTCATGAATACCGCCTTTGTCCTTCTGTTTCTGGTGAATATTCTCATCAATCTGGGAAATACCTGCTTCGATCAGGTGTTCAACTACTATCTGAAAGACCAGCTGGGGCTGACCTCCGCCTATAACGGCATCATCAAGGCCGTGGTGGGCTTCATCTCCTTCCTGTTCAACATGACGCTGTGCCTGTGGATCATCCGCAAGGCCGACACCGGCAAATCCACGGTGGTGCTGGTGGCCGTCTGCACGCTGGCCTCGCTGGGGACTGTCTTCGCGCCGCAGATTTCCGTTTTCCTCTCCTGCGGCATCGCGCTGTACGCCGGGTATTCCGTCAGCGTCCCCGTATTGCAGGACATGGTGGCCACGCGGGCAGACCCTGCCCAGAAAAATCTGGTCATGGGCTTTTATAACGCGACCAAATCCCTCGGCAGCATCATCGGCTCCCTGCTGGCGGGATTCCTGTACGCCATCCACGTCAAGCTGCCTTTTGTCCTGATCGCAGTGGTTTACGCCCTGTCCGTCGCCGCTGCGGCGGGGTATCTCGTGTACTGCCGGGTCGGCGAGCGGGTCAAATGCTGAGAAAGTCAAATCATTTTCGGGTGTCTCCCCTTTTTCCGGGGAGACACCCTTTTCATTCTTAAAAAATGGTATATAAACCATTTTCTTCTTGCTTTCCGCCGCCGCTTCCTGTATAATGGTCTTACATCAATCCCCCACGGGGAAGGAAAGGAAGGATAACACATGAAAACCCACTTGAGAAGACTGCTGATGTGCTGTCTTCTGCTGCTCATCCTCCCGATGGCTGCCTTTGCGGAGGAAAACGAATTGCCTGTGGAATGGGTTCGCTATGGCTACGGCCTGCCGAACCCCGCGTCTGTGGACGCCCATGGGCTGACCGAAGAAGCCATTACCCTTGAGGGCGTCGCCTATGCGCCCAAGCTGGAAAACGGCCGTGTCTATGTCCGTCTGGAAGACCTTGCCGCCGCCAAGCTGGTGCGGGAAAACGGCGACGCGCTCCAGACGCTGGGGCTTGCTGTGTCCGATCTGCAAATCGAAAACGGGCAGCTGAAAGCCCCGGGCAAGGAGGAAGCCCTCGCCCGGTTCCTCAGCACCGCCGGTGTCGGGGTCTCGCTGAACGATTCCTTTACGCTGGCAAACGCCGGGGAAGGAAAGCTCATCATCCGCATTGCGGGCTTTGCGGCGAAGGACAGCACTGACGCCGCTCCCGCAGCCGGTGACGGCGAGGTGGCGGTTGAAGCAAAGGGCGCGAGCCATCTGGATCCCTACGAGGATTCCACCATCCCACGCCCCTCGGTAACAACGGTTCACGTGTACTATTTCGGCGCCACGTCCTATCCGGTCGATTCGGCCGCTCCGGGAGACAATCAGGAGCAGCCTTCCCTTGCCGGGTCACGGTTTCGACCTTCCTCATTGGCGTTGCCTACAGCCAGGAGGATCTTGACAACGGCGTGAGCTATTATCTGACGCTGGATAGTGAAGACCCCAGCAGTGCGCTGAGCTTTGATATCAGGGACGAAAACCATACTCCGCTCGCCCCCGGAATGACCTACAAAGCACTGGATGCCGCCGAGAAGTCCACGAAGGATGCGTACAATGACACCTCAATCAACGTGGCGGGGCACAGCGAAGAAGCGGACAAGATGTTCCCCACCATCCGCCTTTCCTCGGATCCCGACGGAAAGGACATCGTCAAGAACATCCGCTTCGAGGATAAGACCCCGGAGGGTACGGAATTCGTGGAGCAGGGCGAGAACGGCCATACCCCCACCGAAAATCCGCCGACGGATTATCATCACGACCCGAATCGGGACAAAGGGCGTGCCACTGCCTACGCGCCGGATAACATCACCACGGTCACGACGAACCCGGGCGACCCCACGGACGTCGTTATCGAGATTCGGGACGTGGTCTATGTAGGCGATCTGAAGCCCTCCGCCTGGTAAGCGCCGCCAGCCGAAGACGATTTATTCAGAGGTTCCATAGTATAAAAAGCCGCCCCGCCGGGCGGCTTTTTCCTGTTCCGAAAAAAAATTTTTGCCCAAAATGTGACGTTTGTGTGGTAAAAACTTATTATCAGGGTGAAGGACAAAAAGAAAGGAAGTGACCCTCAAATGGAAGACGCAAAAATCCTCGACCTGTATTTTGCCCGGGACGAGGACGCCATAAGGGAAACGGATACAGCCTACGGCAAACGGCTGCACACACTGGCAAAGAATATCCTGCAAAACCGGGAGGACGCCGAGGAAAGCGTCAACGACACCTATGCCGAAGTCTGGAAAAGCATCCCGCCCCGGCGTCCAAAGTATTTCTTTGCGTTTCTGGCCTCGATCTGCCGTCACCTCTCCCTGAACCGCGTGGACTGGAAGCAGGCCGCCAAGCGCCGCGCCCAGGTCGTTCCCCTCACCGAAGAAATGGAAAACTGCATCCCCGACACCGTTCACGAGCGGCAGATGGAGGCAAAGGAGCTGGGCAAGCTGCTGGACTTATTTCTGGAAAGTCTGCCAAAGGACAGTCGCCTGATTTTCCTGCGGCGGTACTGGTATGTTGACTCCGTCCCCGAGATCGCCGCCCGATACGGGATGACGGAAAGCAAGGTCAAAATGCAGCTGAGCCGGACGAAGGAAAAGCTCCGCTTATTTCTGGAACAGGAGGGAATTTACGTATGAACGGACAGGAAATCTTTTTGGGGCTGAGCTACATCAGCCGGAAGTACATTGAAGAAGCGGAGACGGAAACCGTCTCCGGCGGCGCCGGCAAAGTCCACCGCATCCGCAGACCCTTTCTGCTGGCGGCGGTGATCGCCCTTCTGCTGCTTCTGGTGGGGTGCGCGGCGGTCTACGTTCTCAGAATGCAGAGCCTGAAAGTGGGGGAGTTCAGCTTCTACATTCCCACGGAGTATGACGAGAACGGCGAAGCCATTCCCATGGCGAGCCATGAGCCGATCACATTGCTTTCCCGGCAGGGAACCAATATGGAAGCGCTCAAAGAATGGATAGCCTTCAAGAACTCATACGATCAGGATTCGACGGTCATGATTGAGTCGGATTTGGCCATGAAATCCGGTCATCCATGGGACATCCCGGAAAACTATTACTTCACCTACGACTGCTACAGCCCGGAAATGGTGGACAAACTGAACGAAATCGTGGAAAAATACGATTTGAAGCTGCTGTCCACCATTATTCAACTGGATCGGTATGAAGGGAGCGTTCCGCTCAATTCTCTTGGACTGACTGGGCTAATCTACGACGAACCCAATGTTCAGGTGGCATACGAGGGCGGCAGCTTTCATCTGGAGGGCACCTTCCACATGGATATGCGCATCACCGGGGATTTTGGAGACTGGAAATGGGAGAAAAGCTGGGTATCCGTCCGGTATTCTTTGAAAGACTATTTTGACCCCAGCACCGGCGCCATGCTGGAATCCAAGGACTATGACGAGTGGGACTATACCCGCCGGGACGGGAAAACGGTTTTGCTGGTGCTGAACGAGGACACCGCCGAGATTTTCGCGGACTTGCCGGACGCGTTCATCACGATCGACCTGGATTCCAAAATACTGGTGGACGGCAAGGAGGTCCCGATGACCCGGGCGGCGCTGGAACAGCTTGCGGAGCTGTTTGACCTGTCCATCCAGCCCCACCCCACGACCATGGAGCAGGTGGAGAAATACAAGGCGGACGCCAAGGCTGCCTACGAAGCGGAAAGAGCGGCTGAACGTGCCGAACAAGAGGCCATATGCACCATGGGCTATCAGGAATACGTGAACTACCGGCTGGGAGAAGATGGGGCGGAATGGCAGTCCTATATTCTGTACGACCTGAACGGCGACGGCGTTGAGGAACTAATTATTGAAGGCTTGGATATCCTTTCCATGAAGGACGGAGAATCCTACCGCTATTTTGACATGAACGGAGCCACCGGGTCTAGTATCAGGGGATTTGCTCCGTGTGAAAAAGGCGTTTTTGAGATGTATACGGATGAAATTTTCCGGATGTGCCAATACAATTACTATCGGGCAAATCCGGAAAGCGCGGAATTCCTGACCGGTGTTGTCTACGATACGAAGACGGACAAGTGGTACAGAAGTCTGGACGGCGGTACCGAAAACACACAGCCCATCTCGGAAGCGGAAGCCAGAGGCATCATGGACGCCCATCCACAGGAGGAAATACAGTGGATTCCGCTGGTGAAATTTGGACAGCCCTATACTTTTGTTACCTACTCTGACCCCTACGCGGCGTATATTGCGAATATTCTGGATCGCTTCAGCAATGGGGAAGACTTTACGTACACCCTCATGGATCTGAACGGAGACGGTGTTCAGGAACTGATTATCAAAATGCCGGACGCACAGAATATGGGGATTTACACGATCCTGAATGGGGAGATAAAAGATTACGCATTCGGCGTCACCTACATCTGCGAGGGCAACATTTTGGAAGAGTGCGAAATATGGGATGATACCGGGCGCAGATACTATGGTTTCTACCGCTGCGGCGCGGAAGAGGCCGAGTTCATTGAAAAAGTCGTCCGCGACCCATACACCCTGTATTGGGGTCACGCGTTTGCCGGACAGGATGGAAAAACCATACGGGAAGATCAGGCTTGGGAGATCATCAATTCATATAAGCACATCGATCTGACCATGAAATCCTTCACGGAATACCCCCTGCGGTGACGCAAAAGAGCTGACTGGCAAATGGGGGTACAGTTCAAATCCGCTGTGCCTATATCATTGAATGCAAGCACTCCTTGCCTCTCCCTATGGGAGCGGTGGCTGAGCGAAGTAAACTGTACCCGCATATTGGCATGAGAAATGGAGCGCATCTGTACCGATGCGCTCCATTCGCTGTTTTACGGCCACCCATGAAAGCCGGGGCGGATGGCCTTTTTCATTCGTATTCCTCATGATATTTCCGCTGCGCCCTCACCCATCTGCCGTTCATGCGGTAGAAGGGGGCAGGCGCGTCGAACTCCGTGTCGTCGATGGTCATGTCAGCGCGGATGGCGCTGTCATAAGCCGATTTTCTCAGAAACGGGATGGGCAACCTTGCATACCACGTCAGAAACCGCGCGTGGAAGCGCACCTCGGCGGCGAAGGAATGAATGGAGACGTTCGCCGCATGGGTCGCCAGAATCGCCCGTTTTTCGTAGACGGACAGGCTGTCCGGATTCTGGATGTAGATTTTCTCATGGTCGCAGACCGTATGGCCCGCGGCCTTGTTGTTTTCCTCAAGGAAACGGGGGATTCTCCCCGCCCAGCCATGGAAGCCGTCAGCCGCGCTTTTCCTGTAAATTTCCGCGTAGTGTTCGGGGACGTCGATGCAGCCGTCTCCCGCGAAGGACGCGATGTGCCGGACGTACAATTCCGCAATCAGGTATGGTCCCTCCGCCTTTGGGCTGAGAAAATAGGCTTTCAGCGTCTTGTCATGTCTCTGCCCCCGCGCCGCCACCACCCGGTTGATCTCCTGATTCAGCCGCTTCCGGTTTGCCACGGTCGGTTCCAAAAGGCACTGCGCCAGCACCTCCGTGTCGAAAGCGATAAAGGAAACGGTCACGCCGGGGGTATCCCCGTCCGCGATCAGGCCGTTCTTGGCATCAAACTCCTGCTCTCTCAGCTTGAACAGGCTGTAGACGTACCCGCCCTGCCGGGGAACGGCGTAGCAGTACCAGTCGTCATAGAATTTGTCGCAGTCCCGCGGCTCGTCCCGGTCATTGGGAAAGGTCGTAATGCCCTGCCCCACGAGGATATCCGCAAGAGATTTTGCCGCCGCGTAAAATCCGTCGGACGCGGCGCGTATCTCCCCGGCGTCCAGACAGCCCCGGCGCATCAGCTCCCGGAAAAAGGGCGGGACGGCCTTTTCCTCCACGGCGGCTCCCGTTATCGATTCCAGTTCCATACCCTAATCCTTCGCCCAGCCGTAGGCGCACTTGAGCGCCTTGTTCCAGCCGCGAATGCGCTTCTCCCGTTCCTCTGCCCCGATGTTCGGCGCGAAGGTACGGTCGATCGCCCAGTTTTTCACCACGTCTTCCTTGCTTGCCCAGTACCCCACCGCAAGCCCCGCCAGATACGCCGCGCCCATGGCGGTAGTCTCCACACAACGGGGGCGCTGCACCGGCGCGTTGATGATATCCGCCTGCGTCTGCATGAGATAATTGTTGGCGCATGCGCCGCCGTCCACCTTCAGCGCTGCCAGACGGATGCCGGAATCGGCCTCCATGGCTCGCAGAACGTCGTTGGTCTGGTAGCACAGGCTGTCCAGGGTCGCGCGGATGATGTGATATTTGTTGACGCCCCGGGTCAGTCCCACGATGATTCCCCGGGCGTACTGATCCCAATGGGGTGCGCCCAGACCGGTGAACGCCGGGACGACGTAGCAGCCGTTGGTGTCGGGCACCTTGGTCGCCATGTACTCCGAGTCGGGGGAGGAATCAATGAGCCGCATCTCGTCCCGCAGCCACTGAATCGCCGCCCCCGCCACAAAAATCGAGCCTTCCAGCGCGTAGGTGACCTGTCCGTTCAAGCCCCATGCAATCGTCGTGACCAGCCCGTTTTCGCTGAACACGGGCTTATCCCCGGTGTTCATCAGCATAAAGCAGCCGGTGCCGTAGGTGTTTTTGGCTTCTCCGGGCTGGAAGCAGGTCTGGCCGAACAGCGCCGCCTGCTGGTCTCCCGCCGCCCCCGCGATGGGGATAGGCGCGCCAAAATACTGCGCCAGCGCCTCGCCGTAAATACAGCTGCTGGGCCTGACCTCCGGGAGCATACACTTGGGGATGTCCAATTCTGCCAGAATTTCATCGTCCCAGCGAAGGGTGTTGATGTTGAACAGCATGGTGCGGGAGGCGTTGGAATAGTCCGTCACGTGGGCTTTGCCGCCGGTGAGCTTCCAGATCAGCCAGGTCTCCACGGTGCCGAACAGCAGCTCGCCCCGCTCCGCCCGCGCCCGGACGCCCGGCACGTTCTCCAGAATCCAGCGCAGCTTGGTGCCGGAAAAATAGGCGTCGATGACCAGACCGGTCTTGCCCCGGAATTCCTCCACCAGCCCCTTCTCCTTCAATTCGTCGCAATACGCACTGGTGCGGCGGCACTGCCAGACGATGGCGCGGCACACCGGCTCGCCGGTTTTTCTGTCCCAGACGATGGTGGTCTCCCGCTGGTTGGTGATGCCGATGGCGGCAATGTCGGCGGCGGTCGCCCCGATGTTCGCCATAGCCCGCTGGGCGACCTCTATCTGGGTAGACCAGATCTCGTTGGCGTCGTGCTCCACCCAGCCGGGCTGGGGGAAATACTGGGTGAATTCCTTCTGGGCGACGGAACACATTTCTCCCTGCTCGTTGAACAGGATGCAGCGGTTGGACGTGGTACCTGCGTCCAGCGCCATGATGTATTTTGCCATTTGGGGTTCCTCCTGAAAGCAAGATGAAAAGGCGGGCTGACGCCCGCCTTTCAGAATCGTTTGTCTATCTGGTTATTTTACACCATGTCCCTCATTTTTGCAACGCCTGCCCCGAAAACGGCGCTCAAAATCTCCCAAAAGCATAAACGGCCTGTTTCCTTTTTGGCAGATATGTCAATTCTCCGCACCGTCAGCGTCCGAGGTCTGCTTCGTGTAATACTGCGCCTGCGCGTGCCAGAGCTGGGCGTATTTTCCCGACTCCTGCGTCAGAAGCGCCTGATGGGTTCCCTGCTGGATCACCTGACCGTCGCTGAACACGGCGATTTCGTCGCAGAACCGGCAGGACGACAGCCGGTGGCTGATGTAGATGGCCGTGCGGTCGCCGGAAATGGCGTTGAACTTCTCGTAGATCTCCGCCTCGGCAATGGGGTCAAGGGCAGCGGTGGGTTCGTCCAGAATGATGAAGGGCGCGTCCTTGTAAAGTGCCCGGGCAATGGCGATCTTCTGCGCCTCGCCGCCGGAAACCTCCACGCCGTCCTCGGCGAAGTCCTTGTAAAGCATGGTGTCCAGCCCCTTGGGCATGGCCGCCAGCCGGTCGCCGAAGCCCGCATCCATAAGGGCTTTCGTCGCCCGCGCCCGGTCATACTTGGCGCTGCCCGCCACATTTTCTCCCAACGGCTGGGACAGGAGCTGGAAGTCCTGAAACACCACGGAGAAAATCTGCATATAGTCCTGATAGTTATACTTGCGGATGTCGATGCCGTTCAGGAGAATTTCTCCCTCCTGCGGGTCGTACAGGCGGCACAAAAGCTTAATAAAGGTGGTCTTGCCGCTGCCGTTTTCGCCAACGATTGCCAGCCGCTTGCCGACCTTGAACTTCATGGACACATTTTTCAGCGCCCAATCCACCCGGCCGGGGTAGCGGAAAGACACGTTGCGGAACTCCACCTCGTACTGCCGGTCGGCGCGCTTTTCCGTGGTCAGGCTGCCCTGATACATGGAATTGGGGATATCCAGAAATTGGAAGGTTGCGTCCAGATAACCCGCGTTGGTTTTCAGATTGCCGAGCTGTGCGGTCAGCTTGAAAATGCTGTCTGCCATGGCGGTGGCCGCGCCCACATACTGGGTCACGCTGCCCACGTCAAACGCGCCGCCCCACGCCTTCAGGCAGGTGAACACGTAGACAAAGCCGGTGATCAGCGCCACGACCCCTGTACCCAGCGCGGAATAACCGCCTATGGGTCCCAGCGCAAGCTTCCCGATTTTCCCGGTGGCACCAAAGGCCGAGTCGCCGTTCCAGTAAAACGTCACCAGATTCTGCTGGTTATACATCCGGATGTCCGCGCCCCGTCCCTTGTGTTCGCCGATAAAACCGAAGAATGAGAATACGCGGTTACTCAAAGTCGCTTCCTCCGCCACACAGCTCCAGTAGGAGGTGGCCTTTTCCTCAAGTCTCCCCGCCAGAATGCTGATCAGGATCATGACGCCTGCCAGAATCAGAATGAACAGAGGATTGTTCAAAGCGGTCAGCTTCCCGGCGGATTCCGGCACCGGGGAGGTGAACAGCGTAACCGTCAGCGCAATGCCGCTTAAAATGCCGATGAGGCTTTTCAGTGTGCGCTCATAAATCTCCGGAACCTGCATCAGGCCAAAGCTTGACCAGTTCTCGTTCTGGGCGATCTGCGCCCGCAGGTCGCGGGTCTCCTGCTTGTCCACGTCCGCATAATCCATTGAGAAGAACTTCCGGCAAAACAGAGTCTCTTTTCTGCCGTACAGATCGTCCAGCATGGTCTCCGTCCGCTGAAACAGCACCGCCTTCGCGACGGCGCACAGTCCGGTACACAGCACCCCGGCGATGACCCAATTCCGAAGCACATCCGGTCTGCGGAGCAGCGCCAGCTCCTTCAGGATCTGGGCGGAGAAGAACACCGTCACATAGGGCAGAATTGCACCCACGACGGTATACAGCGTCGCCGCCGGGAAAAATCTGCGGCTGACTCCGTGCAGCGCCTTTGCCGCACGGAAATGAACGGACAGAGCGTGCCTGAAACTCATTTTCTTTTTCATAATCAGAACGCCTTCCCTTCCTGATAATAGCGGCTCTGGACTTCAAAGAGCTTGGCATACGCCCCGCCCCTCGCCAGCAGCTGATCGTGAGTACCTTCCTCGGTGATATGGCCGTCCGCCACGAAGATGATGCGGTCACAGAACCGCGTGGAGGCCAGCCGGTGGGAGATGAACAGAGAGGTCTTCCCCGCCGTCATGTCCTTGTACTTCTGATAGATGTCGTTTTCCGCCAGAGGGTCGAGGGCGGCGGTGGGTTCGTCCAGCAGCAGGATAGCGCCGTCCTTGTACAGCGCCCGCGCCAGCATCAGCCGCTGGGTCTGGCCGCCGGAGAACAGCACGCCGTCTAAGTAGACCTGCCTGCCCACATGGGTGTCCAACCCCTTGGGCAGCTTCTGAATGGTCTCCGTCAAGCCCGCCTTTTCGATGCAGTCCCAGAGCTTTTTCGTGTCGATATTTTCATTTGTCTGGGCAATATTCTCCGCCACGGTCACGTCCAGAATGGAGAACTCCTGAAACACAGCGCTGAACAGCCCGTAATATTCCCGGCGGTTAAAGTCCCTTACATCCACGCCGTTCAGCAGCACCCGCCCCTCGGTGGGATCGAACAGGCCGCACAAAAGCTTTACAAGGGTGGTCTTGCCCGCGCCATTCAGTCCCACGATGGCCAGCTTTTCCCCGGGACGCACCGTCAGGTCAAGGTCGTGGATGGTATCCTCCTCCGCGCCGGGATAGCGGAAGGACACATGCTCCAGCTTCAGTTCGTAGGCATCCGCCTTGGGAATCGCCGTCCCACCCTCGAACCGGAACGGCTCCGGATATTCCAGAAATTCCCGCACCTGAGAAAGGTCGAGGCTTTCCTCATGCAGCTTCTCCGCCGCCTGCAAAATGCCCATGACCCATGTGGTGAAGGTGGACACCGCAGTAAAATACAGGATAAACTCCGGCACGCTGAGAGAATCCCGAAGCGCCAGATGGAGGAGGTACGCATAGGCAATGCCGTTCCGCGCCATGGTGAGCAGCGCTTCGGTGACATCCGCCAGCAGCTTGATCTTCTCGCAGCGAAGCCGGAAGTCCAGATATACGTTGTGAATGCGGTCAAGCAGTTCGTTCAGCCAGTTTTGCAGGCCAAAAATGCGAATATCCTTCGCCAGCTCCACGGATTCCGCTTTTTTCCGGATGTAGGACTTCTTCGCGTAAAACGTCTCTTCCGCATCCCGGTGCCGGAAAATCCAGTTGCTGGAATACCGGGACACCAGAAATCCCACCACGCAGGTCGCGGCGATCACCACCAGCAGCATCCAATTCAGGCGGGACAGGATGGCAAGGTACACCAGGAAACCGCCCACGTTCTGCAGCAGCACCGTCAGGGTTTTCCAAATGTTTTCCGCCGCTTCAGTGTTGCCCTGCACACTGTGGTGCGCCTTTTCCTTGAGCTTGATGAACTTCACGTCCAGCGTATTGGGAAAAGAGGTCATATTGCATTTTCTGGCGATCATGCCGACGATGCTGGAGCGCACATCCACCCTGGGGTACATGGAGATCTCCCGCAAATATTCCTTCAGACCCATGGTCAGAAACAGCGCCAGTGTAAAAAACCCGATGGTGCCCAGCAGCTCGCCCACGGGGGCATGGCGCTCTACGCAGCTTAATATCTCCGGCGCAACGTACAGCTGCGTCAGGTTGTACAGCACTTCCAGCGCCGCCATGGCAACGCAGATAAACAGAACCCGTTTTCTGACCTTCCATGCGATCTTCACCATCCATCCCACGTTCTGGGCGGCGTTGTATTTTGGCTTTATTCTGTCTTTCATTTTGCCTCACCTCGTGAGCATACTCTATCACAAAAAGACGTCCCCGGAAGATTCTGGGGACGAATTGCTTATTTCGGGTGACGAACTGCATTTTTGGGGTTTCCTCATACTGAACTCCAATTAAAATCTTTAGAAAAGATTTTAATTGCCCGAAGGGCAAGGAGTTCATATGAGACTTGTTTTGTGATTTCTTTCCTTATAAATCACAAAACCGGCAGCGCCATTAGGCGATGCCTTCCTGATTAAAATCAAAGATTTTAATCAGGAAATAGTATCAGACCTGCGGGATGAGGATTTCCGTGGTAAACGCCCCGTCCTCGCTGTTGCGGCTCAGGTAGCCGTCGTAGCGGGACACGATGTCGTCTATCCGCACCAGCCCGAAGCCGTGCCCCTCCCCCTTGGAGGTTTTGAAGCCCTTGCCCACCTTACTTAGCTTTTTCGCGGCGGTGAAGTTGGTGAAGGAAATATAGAGCTGCGTCCCCTTCATGTCCATGTACACCCGGATCATCCGCTTTTCCTCCGGCAAGGCCATGCTTGCCTCCATGGCGTTATCGAACAGGTTGCCGATGATGCAGCACAAGTCCAGCTCCGACATTTTCAGCTTCACCGGGATGTGGGCGTCCACCTGCGTCGGGATGTTCCGGGAACGCGCAAGGGAAATTTTGCTGTTGAGAATGGCGTCGGCCATGGGGTTGCCGGTTTTTACCACGGTGTCCACGGTATTTAGATCCGTATCCAACTCGTCCAGGTAGGCTTTCAGGGCGTCCATGTCCCCATTCGCCGCCAGCACCTTCATCATCTGGATGTGGTTGCGGTAGTCATGCCGCCAGCCCCGAATCTGCCGGTACATATTTTCCACTTCCCGGTAGTGGGTCTCGATCAGCTCCCACTGATAGGCCGCAATGCGCTTGTCGATTTGTTTGGAAAAGAAAGACATATGCCGATCCTCCTCGGGAAGCTCTGAACAAATCGGCGAGAGCTGACGGCGAGAGATTTTTTCCCAGACGAAGGTTCCAAAAGTGGAGGAATACTTTGTGTATTTCCCACTTTTGAAACCGCACGGCTGGGGAAAAAGATCCGCTGCTCAGCCGAAGGCGATTTGTTCAGAGTTTCCCTTATGTGTGCTTGATGATCGCCCGGTTCAAGGGTTCGTAAGCGCCCCTTGGCAGGGGCAGCAGCGTGCCGTCCGACAGGCTGACCTCCGTTTTCGTGACGCGCCGGATGTACTTCAGGTTAATGATCAGGCTCCTGCCCGCGCGGAAGAACCGGTCGTCCAGCTCCTTTTCAAACTCGTTCAGGCTCCGCTTGACGGTGTACTCCGCCTTTCCATGAATCGTCACATAATTCTGCCGAACGTCCAGATACCGGATGTCGTAAAATGGAATCCGTACCATTTCGCCGCCCAGCTCCAGATTCAGACACCGTTCCTCCCGCTTCCGCTTTTCCAGCGCCCGGTTCAGCACCGCGAACAGCTTTTCCCCGCTGACGGGCTTCATCAGATAATGCAGCGCCGCCACCTCGTAGCCCTCGGCGATATAGTCGGAATACCCGGTGACGAAGACGATCTGCACCGCCTCGTTGTCTTTGCGCACCCGTTTTGCCAGACTTACGCCGTCCATAGCGCCCATTTCGATGTCCAGCAGCAGAATGTCCCAGTTCTTGTCCTCCGCATACCGGAACAGGAAGCTCTCGGCGGAGGAAAAGGCGGTAATTTCCGCCTGATGCCCGGCCTGCGCCGCCCAATCCTTTACCAGACCGGAAACATACGTCCGATCTTCCTCCGCGTCGTCGCAGACCGCGATCCGTAATTCCATCATCCCGCCCCCTTTTTTGTCATTATATCTGTTTTTTTCGCCGCTTGCAAGGGCGAAAAGGGAAAGGAAGCATACCCAGTCCGGGTATGCTTCCAAAAAGCTCAGTTCTCGTATTTCCCTTTCGCCGGTGCGGGAAGGCGCTGGGCAATTTTTTCTGCCAGCGCGTTTCCGATGAAGGCAAAGGCGGTTCCGACGATGATGGAGAAAATCACGTCGGTCGGGTAGTGGACGTACAGGTACAGCCGGGAGAACGTGACCAGCACGGCGATCACCATGGCAGGAATGCCCATCCGCTTGTCGTAGATCATCAGCGGTATCGCCGCCTCAAAGGAGGCGATGGTATGTCCCGACGGGAAGGAGTAATCGTGCTGAGCGTCGATCAGCAGCTTGATGGTAATTCCGAAATTCTCATACTGAAAATCATACGGTCGCGGCCGCGCCACAAGGGGTTTCAGCGTCACGTTACAGATCAGCACACCCATTACAAGGGCGATGGCCATGGCGATGCCGGTTTTCCGCGTCTTGGGGAATACCAGCATCAGTACCGCCCATGCGATCCAGAAGATGCCGCCCTCCCCGAACAGGGTCACGATGGGCATGACGGCATCCAGAAAGCCGCACTGCAAGTGCGCCTGAATCCAGTCCAGAATCGGCAGGTCAAAGCTGACCGCCAGTTGGTTCAGTAATGCCAGCATATTAGCCTCCTTCCGTCGCGTCGGTGCCGGACGGCGTCTCGAACAGAGCGTACAGCGTCATCGGCTCCAGCGTGGTGCCGTTGGGGATGTTCACATGGCCGTTTTCATCCGGATCAAAGGCCATGGTGTAGGTGGTGCCGTTGTCGTACTTGTCGATACGATACCAACCGATGAATACCTTGCCCTCGGGGGCGGAGACCAGGGGGGTATCCAGCTCCGTAGCGTCGGTCTTGACAAACTCGCTGCTCAGGACGGTATCGCCGTTCATGAAGGTCAGGCGCACCTTGCCCACCGGCGCGTTGACATCCGCGTTGGTGGCGTCATAGACCAGCCACTTGCCAGTGTCCTGCTTCCGGAAGAACAGAGTCGAGTCATACCCGAAGTCCTTGGTGGTGCCGTCTTTACGAGTGACGTTCAGGGTCAGCGACACACGGGCGGAGAACAGATCGTCGCTGTAGCGGGCGTAATCGGAAACCTCTTCCTTGGTGAAGCGGTAGCCGTTATTGCCCTGCATCCACAGGTTGCCGCTCAGGTTGGTGATGACGCTGTATGCCTCAGAGGAGGTGTCGAAATACTTGGCAATGTCCGCCTTGGATGCCTTCTCGATCATGAACAGGCAGTAGGTCTTCGCCGCGTTCAGCGCCGCTTCCCTCTCGTCGTCGGAGATGGTGTTGGCCTGGGTCTGCTCGGTAAAGGTATGGGTCCCGGCGTCGTAGCTGACCTCCATGGGATTGCCCGACTCGTCAAAGATCGTGACGGTGGGGGTGGCCATCAGGTCGGAAATTTCCTGGGTGCAGATGCTCACGCCGGTGATGCCGATGGGCAGCCGCTCCGCCGCCGCAGTGGTGGCGATCTGAATCACGTGGCTGTCGTCCAGAGGCACACCGTTAACCTCGACAGTGTGACCGTCGGTATTCTTGATATAGAATGTCTCGCTCCGGTCGAAGAACAGCTCAACGCCGCCCAGCTCCCAGTCGGGAATGTCGGTAATGGCGGCCGTCTGACCGGACAGGGTGAAGGAAGCGATCTTCTCGTCCCCCAGGAGGACAAGATACTTCTTATCGCCGGAAAGTCCCGCAGAGGTCTCCTTGAAGGTCAGCGCCGAATCGCCCACCTTGTTTTCCATATAGGAGACGAACTGATCCTTGCCCTCGTAGGGGGTGTTCTCTATCCCGGCGGCGTCATACAGCGCGCCCCAGTCGGGATGGGAAAACAGCTGGTCAAAGACCTCCTGACTTTTGGTGGTGGGCTGGGCGGCCTGATAATCCGTCAGCCAGCCCTGGAGCCACTGAAGGCCAAAGAACGTGGCCACAAAGAACACCAGGATGAACATGAAATACAGGGTGTAGAAGATCACGCCGCCCAGCCGGGGGCCTTTGCGGCGCTTTTCCGGCATGGTCTGGGCTGCCTGCGGCCGCTTTCCATTGGGCTGACGGGCGGCCGTCGGCTGGCTCTGCCGCGCACTTTGCTGACGGGCGGGCTGCTGAGGCCGGACGGGTGCCGCCTTGGGCGGGGTCTCCCGCACCGGCTGGCGCTGGGGCTGCTCCCGGGAAGACTCGCTGTTGCGCTGGGCGAGCAACTCGGAAACATCCACCGTGGTTCTCTTATTTTTAGAATCGAATTTTCCTTGATACATGGTTTCCCTCACTTCCTTACGGCGCGACCATCCAGAAGGTCGGCATCTTTCTGGGGCGCTCCTGCAGCAGGGAATAGCTGTTGATCACCTGCACGGTACCGGCTTCGCCAAACAGCCCGTAGGTATCCCGGTAGACCATGATACTGGACGAGCCGCCGTCCATGTTGCAGGCGTTCACGACGCCGTACTCGATCATGATGTCGATGACGTCCTTATAGGTGCCGCCTGCGGAACCGGCCTGACGGCCGTCAATGCACACGAACACCACGGCGCCGTCCTTCCGCTGGCCGATGGCGGTACGGGGGTTCCAGCCGGAATTGGAGTTGTAGGCCTCCTGGTTGATCTCGCCGTTCATGATGAGGACGGGGCCGAAGCAGCAGCCGTCCCGGATGTTCAGCTCCTCCGCCTGGGCTTTGCTCAGATTGTCCTGAGCGACCACAAGGATGTTGTCCTTGTTAAAACCCGCGAAGCCCTTGATGCCGTTGGGGGGAGAGCCGGTCGTCCACTTGCAGACGCCCTTGGAGTAAACCAGTCCCTCCGGCACGGAGCCGACGGAGGGGTCGGAGGTGCCGTTGTCGAAGAACGCGCCCGCGTTGACACCGGCAATGGCGCCGTCAGTCTCGATCTGGTCGTCGATGCGGGTGCCGGGAATGGAGGTGGAGAAATTCTCCGTAGAGGTACCCAGGTAGACCTTGCTGGGGTCACGGACGATCATGATATGGGCGTTATAGGTGTCACCGGAGTGGGACTCAAAGCGGATACCGTCGGGGGAATTTGCCCACTCGTCGGTGCCGGCAGAAATCGCCGTGTCCTTGTTGATGACGATTTCCGACGCGTTGGAGAACTCGTCTTTCAGGTTGGAGTCATCCCGTGCGCGGATGGAATCCAGGGTCTGTGCGTCCATGAACAGGCCGGGAATCCACTTGGTTCCGCTGGGCTCCAGCAGCGTCATGGTCAAAATATCCCGGGCTGCGGGGGACGGGCCATTGAAGATCAGGTTCGCCGCCAGACACGCCGCCACCAGAATCAGGGCGATCACGGTGAACAGCACCAGGAAAAACCGCCGGACGATCCGGCCGAACAGGCCGCTGCCCTTCTTCTTTTTCTTCTTGGGCGGTCTGGAAGCCCCGCCCCGCTGGGAAGGAACGGGATCATAATCGGGCATTGTGTTTCGTTTGCTCATTTTTTCTCAACCTCGGGTTCATTTTGTTTCTGGGGCGCGAACACCCAGCGCTGCTGAATCATATAGCCGATGATGTAAAGCAGAATCATCACGACCACGTAAATCAGCGTGTGCAGCACGCCGGTGGGCTTTACGTGGAAAAGCACATACGCGCCGTCGGTCAGCAGAATTTGCAGCAGCATCTGGGGGACCGCCAGGCAGTAGTAGCGAAGCATGGTCTTGCCGGTGCCCGCGTTGGTCTTGAACACCAGCTTCTTATTGAGGAAGAAGTTCAGCAGAGACGAGATCACTCTTGCGCCCGTGCCTGCCGCTGCGGTGAGGATGAAGCCCTCCAACGCCTTTTTAAGCAGAGCGGTGAACAGGGTGAACAGGCCGGTGTCAACTGCGGCGCAGACGATGGAATTCACCGTATACCGGAAGAAATGCGCCAGAATCAGCTTGTATATCCGCCAGGAATCCACAAAGGTGCGGAAATGGGAGCTTTTGTTCTCCTCAATGTACACGGTGCGGATCTTGTTCTCCTCGAAGGGGATGGCCTTTTCCTTGAACGCCAGAAGCATATTGGTCTCGTACTCAAACCGGTCCCCCGCCACGTCCACCAGCTCCTCCACTGCCTCCCGGGGCAGCGCCCGCAGGCCGGTCTGGGTGTCGGAAATGGTCATGCCCACGAAGGTCTTGAACACCAGCGACGTGGTGTGGTTGCCGAACCGGCTGCGATTCGGCACGTGGTCCAGCGTAAAGTCCCGGCAGCCCAGAATGCAGTGCCCGGTCTCCAGCATTTTCTCGCAGCACGCCCGGGTATCCTCGGGGTGGTGCTGGTTGTCGCCGTCCACCGTCACGACGCCGGCGCCTTCGGGACAGTTGTCCAGAAACCACCGGAAAGCGGTCTTCAAAGCCGCGCCCTTCCCCCGGTTCACCTCATGATGGATAAGATGAATTTCGGGATGAGCCGCGGCGGCGTCCGTGAAATAATGTAAATTTTCCTGCTTGCTTCCGTCGTTGACCAGAATGATGTTGGAAAAGCCGTATTCCAGCAGGCCGTCGATGACGGCGTTCAGCTTCTCGTCCGGGTCCAAAGAAGGCAGGACGACAGAAATTTTCGATAGATCTTGCATCTCTTTTGCCTTTCTAGGGTGTATCTGAAAACTGGCGAAATGACCAGCAGAGAGGGGTTTTTGTCCTGAGCAAGCCACTTTTCCGCAGGAATGCTTGCTGCATTTCAAGGGAAAATGGCGCGGCACAGGGCAAAAAGAGCCGCTGATTGGGCGTTTTGACAGTTTTCAGATACACTCTTACGTGCGCGCCCGTGTTCTTGGCGCAGATAGTCACACGAAACTCAGTATACTATAGCATATTTCTTTTCATTTGCAAAGAGTTTTCGTAAAAACTTAATAGAAAAAGTCGATTTGAACGCTTCCCCGTCCGCCGTCTGCGGCTTCGCTTGACACGTTTGCCCGGGTATGGTAGATTAGTAAGTAGAATATCCAACAAAACACCCTGTATTCCAGTGTTCCGCCCGGGAAAAGCTTCCATCGGACGGCAAAAGGAGGATGTCCATGCTGCAGACGCTCACCACGCCCAGAGGCGAAACGCTTTCCGGCACGCCATGGCAGGTCTATCCCAGACCGCAGATGCGCCGGGATTCTTACATAAACCTGAACGGAGAATGGGATTTTGCCGTATCATCCGGGAAACCGGAAACATTTGATATGCGCATTCTGGTGCCCTTCTGCCCGGAGTCCCGGCTTTCCGGCATCGGGCGGCATTTTGAAGAAGACGCGCCATTGTGGTATCGCCGCCGCTTTCTTCTGCCCGAGGGCTTCCACCGGGAGCGGGTGCTGCTCCACATCGGCGCTGCCGATCAAATTGCAGAGGTGTTCGTGAACGGGCAGCACCTGTGCCGCCACGAGGGCGGCTATGCCTCCTTCTGCGTGGACATCACCGAAGCGCTGGCGGAGGAAAACGAGCTGGTCATCCGCTGCACCGACGATCTCCACGATCAGGCTTTCCCCTACGGCAAGCAGGTGATGAACCGGGGCGGCATGTGGTACACCCCCGTGTCCGGTATCTGGCAGACGGTGTGGCTGGAAAGCGTGCCGGGCACTTATATAGAGAATCTGAACATTGAAAATCACGGCGCGTCCGTGACGATCTCCACGGTTCCGCCACTGGAGGGTACAGTCAGCGTGGAGCAGCTGGGGCAGTTCCCGCTGGAACACGGGCAAGTGACCATCGCCCCGGGAAATCCCCATTTCTGGTGCCCGGACGACCCCTATCTTTACCGCTTCACCGTGGAAACGGCGCAGGATAAGGTGGAATCCTACTTTGCCTTCCGGTCTCTGGAAATCAAAAAAGTGGGGGGATACCCCCGCCTGTGCCTCAACGGCAAACCTTATTTCTTCCACGGTCTGCTGGATCAGGGCTACTGGCCGGAGGGACTGCTCACCGCCCCCGCCCCGGAAAGCTATGCCGATGATATCCTCGCCATGAAGCGTCTCGGCTTCAACACCCTGCGCAAGCACATCAAAGTCGAGCCGGAGGAATTCTACTATCAGTGCGACCGGCTGGGTATGATCGTCTGGCAGGACATGGTCAACAACGGCAGCTACCGCTATTTCCGGGACACCGTGCTTCCCACCGTCGGCATTCAGAAGCGGAACGACCGGCGTCTTCACTCGGATGAACGAAGCCGGAATGCCTTCCGTCAGAGCGCAGCCGACGCAGTGAATCAGCTGAAAAATCACCCCTGCATCTGCTACTGGACGATCTTCAACGAGGGCTGGGGGCAGTTCGACAGCGACCGCGTCTGCGGATGGTTCCGCACGCTGGACGCTACCCGCTTTATCGACACCACCTCCGGCTGGTTCCGTGGAAAGGACACCGATGTGGACAGCCGCCACCAGTATTTCGGGAAGCTGCGCCTGAAAGGCGACGGGCTTCGCCCTCTGGTGCTTTCGGAGTTCGGCGGGAAAACCTGGCGGGTCGAGGGGCACATTTTCAACCCCGACAAAGCCTACGGCTACGGCGCCTGCCCGACGAGAGAAGCCCTGAACGAAGCGGTAGCGACCCTCTACCGGGAATCCATCGTCCCCGCCGTAGAAAGGGGGCTGTGCGCCGCCATCTACACCCAGGTCAGTGACGTGGAGGACGAGGTGAACGGCCTCGCGACCTACGACCGCCGGGTGGTCAAGCTGGACGCGGACACCATGCTGCCCATTTCCAGAGCGCTGCGGGACGCTATGGAAAAAACAGTTGCATCTTTTGAGAAAATGGGATAAAATAGACGGGATAAAAGGAGGGATCTGAATGCAGTCAGTACCCGAAAAGGAAACCATGGACGCCATTGCGGAGCTATTCAAGGGCTTCGCCGATTCTACCCGGGTGCATATTCTGGCGCTTCTGTCCCGACAGGAGCTGTGCGTGACGGACATTGCGGAAACCGTGGACGTCAGCCAGAGCGCCATTTCCCACCAGCTTCGGATTCTGAAGCAAATGCACCTGATCAAATTCCGCCGGGAGGGGAAGAACATCCTCTACTCTCTGGCCGACGACCATGTGAAGACCATTCTGCAAATGGGTCTGGAACACGTTCTGGAGTGAAGAAGACTGAGGCAGCACTTTCATGTGCTGCCTCGATTTTTATACTTCGTAATATTCCATTCTCCCCGCGTACTCCCGGCAGAGCGATTCCATTTCCTTTTCCGCAGGGAAGCCGTTGGCCGCGCCGCTGACACGTATCTTTGCGGACGCAAAAACCTGCGCCCGTGCCAGCGCATCCAGCGGGCGGTATCCCCGCGCGAAATGATGCAGGAAGCCGCTGAACAGGGCGTCCCCCGCGCCCACGGTGTTGACGATTTCCCCCACCTGCACGGCGGGCAGGGCGAAAATGCGGTTTTCCTCCCGGAGGTACATGGCCGCGCCCTCGGCTCCCCTGCCGAGAACGATAATACGGTTTCCGTAAGTGTCCCCCAGCGCCCGCAGAAAATCCCGGTAGTCTCCACGAATTCCCTCGTCGCTGAGGAACAGAATATCCGCGCAGGACATGAATTCCCGGTTGAATTCGTCGTGGATGTCCGAAAGCACATGGACATCTGTGGCCACGGTTTTGCCCAGCGTCTTCGCCTGATGCAGCAACGGGCGATTAAAATTGATGTTGCAGGCGGCCACCACGTCAGCGTCCCGGCAAATGTCCTCCGGGAAATCGTAGGGCGTTTCCTGAATGTCCTTCAGGTCGCAGTAGATCTGACGCTTTCCCTCACCGTCGTAAAGCACAACGGAGTTGGGCGTTTCCTTCAATCTGGGTCTGACCCAGTCCGTCCCGATTCCAGCTGCGCGAAGCTGGCTTTGAATATACTCCGCCGGAAAGTCCCGCCCCGTCATGGTTACCAGGGTCACGTCGTCTCCCAGGGTTTTCAGCGCCTTGGAAATGTTGTACGCCACGCCGGATACGGCGGTATTCACCCCGAAAAAAGGGTAATCAATGGGATAATAGCTCACCGGGAACTGCCGCACCCGCACGGTCGTCTCCGTATTGATCAATCCGGATACCAGAATGTTTGCCATATTGCCTTCTTTAAACAGGCAGAAACGCTGCGGCCACCGCGATCACGATGGCGGGCAGCAGATTCGCCACCTTCACTTTCTTCCCGAGAACCAGATTGATGCCGACGCAGAAAATCAGCACATTTCCCACCAGCGACAGGTTTGCCAGCGCCCCTTCGGTCATGACCGGCCGCATCAGTCCCGCAAGCGCCGTCATGCTCCCTTGCAGCACCGCCACGGGAATTGCGGAAAATGCCGCGCCTTTTCCCATGGAGCTGCTCATCACCATTATGATGATCAGGTCCAGCACCGCTTTGGTTGCGAGGATGGAATAATCCCCGGTCAGTCCGTCCTGAATGGAGCCGACGATGGCCATTGCCCCGATGCAGACGGTCAGGGACGCGCTGACGAAGGCATTGACGAACATCTTGTCCTTGGCGTTCCCGGTTTTGACCTTCAGCCACTGCCCCAGCCGCTCAAACGTGCCCTCAATGTTCAGCGCTTCCCCAATCACCGCGCCGATGGCAAGGCACCCGATGATCAGCATCGCGCCGCTGCTGACGACCTTTCCGTCCTGCACCGTGAGCATACCCTCCATGGCGCCGGAAATGGCGATAAACAGCGTGCCCACACCGCAGACCTTCATCAGCGTATCCTGCGCGCTCTGGCTCAGGACGCGTCCAAACAACGCCCCGCACACACCGCCTGCCAGAATCGCGGCGGTGTTGATGACCGTTCCAAGTCCAACCATGTGCTTTCCCTCTTTTTTCCCGATTTGCCCAAATTCTACTGCATTCTGCTGAAAATGTCAACCAGACGCCGGGATATTGACTTTCCATCCGGGAAACGATATACTATTTTTTGAGGTGATACTATGACAGCATCGTCAATCAAGGGTGCGATCAAAGGCACCCTGAAAGGCATCCTGAACACAGCCGCGCCGGTTTTCAGCCGAAAATCCGTCCTGAATCCCGCCGGCGCACGAGAAACGCTGCTGGGCTTCTCCCCTCCCCCCACGGGAACCGCAGCCGCCGACAACCGGCTGCTGGAGCCGGAGTGCGATTTGCAGATCGTGATCCCGGCCTATAACGTGGAAGCCTATCTTGCCCAGTGCATGGACTCCGTGCTGGCGCAGGAGACAAAGTATACATACCGCGTCATTCTGGTGGACGACGGTGCCACCGATGCCACCCCCGCAATCGCGGACACCTACTCCGACGATCCCCGGGTGACGGTCATTCACCAGCGGAACAAGGGGCTTTCCGGTGCGAGAAATACCGGTATCCGGGAAATTTTCGGGAAATACATTATGTTTGTTGATTCCGATGATTATCTCCTGCCCGGTGCCATTGATGCTCTGCTGGACACCGCCTTTGCCCACGACTGCGACCTGGTAGAGGGTGGCGCGTATTACGTGTATGATGACAAGAAATCCGTCATGCACCGCTATGAATCCGACCGGAAGATACCCGACCCCTATACCCTCCACGGTCACGCCTGGGGAAAGCTCTACCGGGCTGCGCTATTTGAGCATCTCTGCTTCCCCGAGGGCTACTGGTACGAGGACTCCCTGCTCTCCTACCTGATTTTCCCCAACGTCAAAAATGCCTGGGTCACGGGACATATGGTCTACGGCTACCGCATCAACCAGGCCGGCATCGTCAAATCCTCCCACGGCAAGCCCAAGTCCGTGGACACCTACTGGATCACGGAGGAACTGATGGCAGAGCACGCCCAGGCGGGGCTTCCGGCAGACGACGCCTATTTCCGGTACATTCTGCTGCAAATCCGTCTGAACCAGCACCGCATCGCAGACCTCCCGGAAAACATTCAGGAGAGCGTGTTCGTTCTGACCTGTGACCTTTTCTGCAACACCTTCCCCGCCGATCTGGACGTTTCCGGAAATCGCACGCTGATAAAGGCTCTGCGAACCCGGGACTTTGGCATGTATAAAATGTGCTGCAAGCTTTTTTAGAAGCAGATGAAAGCCGGCAATCAATGTTCCCGAAAAAGGATTTTAGCCCCCTATCAATCATGTAAGGAGACAAGAACACTATGGAAAATTACAAGTTTTCAACACTGGAATACAAGCGCCCCGATCTGGAGACGCGCCGGGCAAAACTCGCCCAATGGAAAGCCGCAGTCGGGCAGGCGGAGAGCTACAGCGCCCTGCGCAGCCTGATTTTTGAGATCGACCGCGAGAGCTGCGAACTGTTCACCCAGTATTCCATCGCGCACATCCGCCACACGCTGGACACGCGGGATGAATTTTATGAAGCGGAGATCAATTATTTACAGGACACACTGCCCACGCTCAGCGGCGGTGAGGTGGCGCTCAGCGAAGCCATCGCGGCCAGCCCCTTCCGGGCGGACATCGAGCGGGAATTCGGCAAGCAATACTTTGTCTCCATGGACTTGCAGAAGAAGCTGTTCTGTGAAGCCAACATCCCGCTGCGTCAGCAGGAAAGCCGCCTGACCAACGAATATCAGAAGATCATGGCCACCGCCGAGATTTCCTTCGACGGCAAGACCCTGAACCTCTACGGCGTCCAGAAGTATTTCGAGCATCCCGACCGCACGGTGCGTGCCGCCGCCGTCAAGGCGTACTCCAAGTTCTACGAGGACAACGAGCCGCGTCTGGAGGAGATCTGGAGCGAGCTTATCCGCATCCGCAACCAGATGGGCAGGAACCTGGGCTACGAGAACTACATTCCCGTGGGCTATCTGGAGCAGGGACGCACGGACTACGGCGAAAAGGAAGTCGCGTCCTTCCGGGAGCAGGTGCGCACGTTCCTCGTGCCGCTGTGCCAGAAGCTCTATGACGCCCAGGCCAAGCGCCTCGGCATCGACCATGTCATGTGGTACGACGAGAAGATGGTCTTCCCGGACGGCAATGCCGAGCCTGCGGGGGACGACGCCTTCATGGTCAAAACCGCCCAGAAAATGTATCACGAGATCAGCCCGGAAACCGGCGAATTCATTGACTTCATGATCGACCACGAGCTGATGGACCTGCAGAACAAACCGGGCAAGGCCTCCACGGGCTACATGACGAGCCTGCCCAGCCTGAAGGCGCCCTTCGTGTTCTCCTGCTTCAACCACACGATTTTCGACATGCAGGTGCTGACCCACGAGCTTGGTCACGCCTTCGCGGGCTACATGGCCATGCGCAGCCAGCCGATCGCAGATTTTTACAGCGAATCCACCGACATCGCGGAGATCCACTCCATGTCCATGGAGCAGTTCGCCTACCCCTATGCCGAGTGGTTCTTCGGCAATCAGGCGGACAAGTTCCGCTTCGCCCATTTGCAGGAGGCGCTGACCTTCGTCCCCTTCGGCGTGGCCGTGGACGAGTTCCAGCACATCTGCTATGCCCATCCCGAGATGACGCCCAAGGAGCGGACATATCAGTGGCACCTGCTGGAAGAAAAGTATATGCCATGGCGGCGCTATGAGGACGACGCATTCATGGAGCGGGGCGGCTACTGGTATCACAAGCTGCACATCTACCTCTACCCCTTCTACTATATCAACTACACCCTCACCACCATGGGCGCGATGGAGTTCAAGAAGAAGTACGCCGAGAACAGGGACGCGGCGTGGCAGGACTATCTCAAGCTCTGCAAGACCGGCGGCAGCCGCAGCTATCTGGAAACGCTGCGCTACGCGAATCTGGCCAACCCCTTCGAGCCCGGTTCCGTGGAGCGCGCCTGCGGGTACGCGGAGGAAATCCTGCTCAGGCAGATTGCGGAGCAGGCGAAGTAAGTGCAAGTCAGCACTGCATTCCGATCAAAACCTCCGGCGTTCAGTAAAATAATAAAAAGGCAGACACATGGAAAATGAACCGCTCCCTGTCAAGTAGACAGATGAAAAAACAAAAATAGTTTTCTACCAG
>ERZ827478.123-NODE-123-length-86693-cov-5.556811_pt1 | contig 86693 bp, 93 predicted proteins | sample MGYA00519705_ERZ827478 | MGnify/ENA primary metagenome ERZ827478 (study PRJEB31778, sample SAMEA3449318) | human gut metagenome | biome: human gut; feature: human-associated habitat; material: faeces | place: United Kingdom | collected 2010/2012 ...
CTATATATTATAATTATAATATATAGTTAAATATTTGTCAATAATTATTTACAATCCAATATATTTGCGGGCTTTCGTTTGACAAAGAACTTTAAGTGCGGCGAAATCAACCACAGGATTCTTCATTTTCTTTACCCATTCTCCCGCACATTCAATAAGATCGTTCCAACACATACCAATAAAACGGCCAACCATTTGTCCATTAGTATTGTCAAACTCCTGTTTGTTCATAAGAATTAGTACTTTATTTACACTTTTGGAAAGTTCAGCATTGGTTACCCAACGCTCGACAATTTCTTGTTCAATATCTCCTGGAATATGACCAGCTTTAAAACGTTTTTTGTTTTGCTTATATTCATCAAGTACAAATTTAGCTACAGCATATTCACCCTTATAGTTTTTATAATCTTCATTTTTGATAACAACACCTTCACCTGCATGGTTTGCATTGTCAAGAAGATATATATTCTCGTTAGCAATCTTCTCAATATCTTCAATAGATGGATTCTCAATTGTAGCTAAGGTAGGAGAACAATCCATGGCTCTAACTTATAATCAATTAAAACAGGTTCCCAATCTTCTTTTGGAATAAATTTTTCATCAAGATTAACTATATCAAAGATATAAAAATGTGCCTTAGCTTCTGGATTATAGTCTTTAATAGAGCCTACAAAAGAAGTTAATCCAGTCCACTCTCCATATAAACGGAAGTCTGGATGGTCATTTAGTAGATTATAAATAAGTTTAGGTTCTTCATTATCAGATAGCATCCAAGAGTAAAAGGAAGCGTTATCTTTTTCTTCACTAAGCTCACGATTGCGGGAACCACAACAAATTTTTCCATCGCTTATCCACACGCTTGCATTAGAACCATCAACCTTCGGCTCTATCCGACAAGTGCCTAACAAGATTCCTTCTACATTAGGATTATCTAAACGTTCTACATGAAGATATTTTACGAACTTATTGTTAGTAGCAGTCATTCCATTTTCTCCTTTCTCTATAAGTATATTATACCAAAAAAGAAAAAAGCTGTCAAAGTGAATTGACAGCTACATATTACATAAATAGATATAATTAATTAGACTGGCTAATTTAAAAGTTCCACTTGGCCCTTTGCAATTTGCCGCAGTAAAATCTTCTGTATAATTATCGGATCCTTTTGCCGCAAGTAATCTAAAAGATTTAGCAGTGTGCGGGATAATCGTTAGTTCATAATCTTCTAAATGATTATTTTCAAACATATCTACTATATCTTGAATGAACTCTTGAGTTTTAGGATCCATCTCTTGTACTTGCTCTGGATTAGTTAGCATCTACTTCCACCATTACTGAAAAAGTATTATCATCTTCAATAGCAATATTACTAATAGGATAATTTGCATACTTAGAAACCGTATAGACATCGCAGGGAACAGGTTTAAAACTTTCTTCTGTTCCATCATAACTATGGAGTTCTATTTCTACATGTTCCTCTGGACGAGTATAGCAGAGAGACTGAAGAAATCCCGCAAGCGTCATCTTATTGTCATAAAACATTATTTAGCATCCTTTCTAATCATAATAATTAACTTCCCATCGTCAAAATAAAATTCACTCACAGGAAGATCTGCATACTTTGCAACGTTATGCGCAGTAGCTGGCTTGTCTTCAAATTCGTCTTCTAAATCTACAGGATATGGATTTATAAAGCAGAAGCTAACATTCTTTTCAACCTTCATATCGCCATAGAGAGCAATAAGATTTGCCGCAGTAATTTTCTTAGCCATTGTTAATTCCTCCCTACTCAAACTCTTTAATAATATCAATACCTTTTTGAGTAATAATTCGTCCTCTAGCTCCTTTAGTAATATAACCTTCATTGAGCAAATAAGGCTCTACAGTTGACTCTAAAGAAAGTTTATCAGTGCCAAGAGCTACAGCAATTGTATCAACGCCAACAGATTTACGAACATTAGATAAATATGTAAGATAGTCCATGTCCATTTTATTAAGTCCATATTTGTTAATATCCATAAAATCAAATGCTTCTAAAATAATCTCAGGAGTAATTTCTCCATTGTTCATTACTAAAGCAAAATCTTGAATACGGCGAACATAACTATTAGCAATACGTGGAACCCCACGGCAACAAGCAGCTATAAGTTTTGCACATTTATCTGAGATACTAATATTCATTGCAGTATAAGCTTGTTTTACAATGGTAGTCATATCTTTTTTGTCATAGTTATGAAGTTGAATATGAATTTGGAATCGATTCCTCATAGGAAGTTCAAGTCCTCCAAGTTCTGTGGTACATGCAATCAAAGTAAAATGTGGAATATTTACACGTTGAGGAATACCTTCAATATCAGAATCAACTATATACTGCTCCATTGCTAGAAAAACAACTTCCTGAATTTTTTTCTTTAAACTTTGTACTTCATCAAACAGAATCATGTCTCCTTCTTCAACTTTAAGAAGAATATCCTTAACATCATCAACTGTCTTAATTGCAGGGCAAGAGTATACTTTAAGATTGCATCCAGATTCATTTGCAATAATCTGTGCAAATGTAGTTTTTCCAAATCCTGAACCAGCAGAGAGAAGAACATGGTCTAAACATTCCCCTCTCATTTTAGCTGCCTGGATATACACTTTAAGCATTTTCTTTGCTTTGTCTTGTCCAATATAATCATCAAAAGTTTGTGGGCGGTAGTTTTTAGAATCCAAAGCCATGCTTTTTCCTTTCTCTTGATATAAATATTATATCATAAAGAAATAGACTCGTCAATGATAAGTTTTTCTAATAAAAAACTATCATTAAGCTTAGAATAATCAGTATATGGAATTCTAATAAGTTTTATATTATTATTATCACAATATTCATTTTTAACTTGATCTCTTCGCTGTCGATCTTCCAAAGAATCAGGACAAAAATAAACTTCTTGAAAATGTTGCTTACCATCGTATTCAATACACGTGTTGTAATCAGGAAGGTAGAAGTCAAACCTTAATACATTTTGAGTTTCAGGATTAATACAATCCTTAAAAACTTTTTCTTTCTCAAATTTTATACTATTATTTTCTAATATCTTTCTAATTCTATCCTCTCCTTTGGAGAAAGTATTGCATCCACACGAAGTACGAGAGTTTGATACTATTCTTGATATATCGGCTTCAAATTCTTTACCACATAAGCCACATTTAAATAGACAAATCCATACGTGCGACTCGCCTTGGCTTCTATAAAGTCTTTTTAATAAAGTGTGTTGATTATCTCCTAGTTTTTCTCCAATTTGATGCTCTCTTTCGTGTCCACAGCTTTTGCATCTTCCACTAGCTACATCAGATATAATTGCTTCAAACTCTGTGCCGCAAGAACATTTAAAAATTCCTTTCCACTTTTTATTATTCGTAATAAAAGTACGTCTTAATAAGATCAAACCATTATTTCCTACTAAATCTCCTGAAGAGTATTTTCTAGATTCTTTATTTATTCTTTTATATTTTATTCCAGCAACGTTGAAGGCTCTTGTGACTGTTGAAACACATGAACTAGCTTTTTCAGCAATTTCTTTTTTAGTACAATTAGGATTTTGATAATAAATTTCTAAAATTTCTTTTTGTTTTTCAGTTAACTCTTCCATATTGTTTAACACACTCTCTGATAAAAGAACTCATAGATTTAAACTTATATTCTTTTTGTTTTTTCTTAAATTCCTCAATATCTTCCTGAGATAAGCAAATAGATAATCTACTTGTTTTAGTCTTTTTTTCTTCTAAATATCTCATATTTTTCTCCTTTCATTATATCTTAATAATTATTAATTAATAATTATTAACTTTTAACCATAAAAAAATAAGGGTGACAAGAAAAATCTTATCACCCTAGTTTAAGATTAGAGATACTGTTTCATCTTATCTGCAATCATCTTACGAATTTCTCCCTCTAGTTCCCAGAAAATCGCAATGCGAATTACAATATCAGCACTGTCCGCACGTCCTTGTTTAATATAATCAAAGAATGCGTCAAAAAGATCTCCATCCTCAAGAACTTTTATAATATCTCTATCCCAGATAGCAGCAGACACTCTCTCTTCCGCATCAGAAGTATAGGGATAATAAGCTCCATCATCATTTCCTGTGGCTATGCCTTCAAGATCATAAATATCATCTGAAGTAATATCCCAAAGCACATAATCTTCTAGCGTATAATCAGGATTATCCTCTGCAATTATTTCTTTATAATCACTTGCCCACTCTTGGATATAATCATAATTATCTAAGAAATCATAAGTTGCGTCATAAATCTCTTTTTCATAATCATTATATATTTTCATTAAAAAGCTCCTTTAATAGTATAGGTTAATCCGCATAATCAGTACACTGTATTTCCCAATCCATCTGCATTTCTACATCTTCTTCTGTTGGGAAAAACCACTTACCACGATGTCCTGCCCAATTAAAAGCAATTTTTACTCCAATAGACTCAAGACACTTACGTGCACCGCTAAGCTGATTCCAATAGTCCTTACTAAGCTTTTCATAAGTGCTATCAAAATTATCTTCATCATGAAAACGAACTGCCAAATCTTTACGTTCTTGAGTGTAATTAAACCAATGCTCAATTGCCGCAAGCTCTTCACCGTTAAAGATCTCAAAAGCTTTATTATTTAAAAAAGACATGGTTCTCATAGTTTATTTCCTTTCTCTTTATATTTATATTATATAGTAAAAAATCTCCTTTGTAAAGGAGATTTTTATTATTCTTATTTTATTATATTAAAGCTCTTTTAATTTATCTAGCACATTAGTAATGTTAATAGAGTTCTTTCCAATAGCCATGTCAACATCACGAGAGATGAATAAGACTTCATCAAAAGGCTCCCATTCACGAGGAGATACTTTACTCTTATACATCCTACGAATGACATCTTCTGGAACGCGAGCTAGCCCTGTACGAGCTTCATTTTGCTTAATAGCTACAGGCAAAGGTGTCTCAATCCACAGTCCTACAATCCTTGTATCCTTTGGTACAGAAATATTATGGAAAAGCTTGCGGCGAGAGCCTACAGTAATGTGCGTAGCATCCGCAATTACATATTTATGAATCTTTAAAGCTTCAGTGATTTGTTCATAGAAGCGACGAGTTACCTCTTTTTCATACTTAAAATATTCATCGCCAGGCTTAAGCAAAGCAAAACGAATAGCATCACGAGATACAATGATAGTATCTTCATGGTATTTCGCAAACTGTTTAGCTACAGTTGATTTCCCAACAGCTGGTGGAACCATCATTACTAACAGAGTGTTTTTCATATTCATCCTTTCTTTATATATCTTATTTTATCAGAGAAAGAATGTATTGTCAATATATATTTTTATTCACTAATCTTAATTATGCTTTCAAAAACACAACAGATGTTATTATTACCTCCATAAGGTTCGCTCAAGTCTAGGTGCTGATGTCCATGAAACCAACTTGCTTGCGGAAATTCGTAATATACTGCATCTAAAAAACTCTGTTCATAGAATGGAAACCTTCTGTCACTGCGAAGAGCTGCCCAAATAGTATTACAAAAGATAGCTGGTGATTGGTGAGAAAAAATAAAATCTACTTGTTTATTCTCCAATCCTCTTTTCCAATAGGCTAAAAGTGATTGTAGGTGGCTGATATTTATTCCTTCATTTGTCCACCAGCTCAGCCCTTGAACTCTATATCCAATTCTTTCTTTCTTTAAGAACTTAATCATATCCTTTTCATGCGGGTAAGCCGTATATGTTGCGTCAGTAGACTCAGCTCCACCAATACATAAACACGTTTCTCCGCATATCTTAAGAAAGGCCGCAGATGTTACTAAAAAGATATTTTCATAAACCTTGCCTCCAGCACGAGCTTGCCGCAAGTCTCCTGCTAAAAGATTAATACTTTCATTGCCTTTTGCGCTAGGACAAGACTCCCACCAATCAACATTGTCGTGATTGCCTCTAATAAATAAGAACGTATATTTTTGTTCACTAAGCCAGTCAAGCACATATTGACTTTGTTTATGAGATTCATAAGGCCAGCAGAGAGCAGTGTCTCCTAGCTGAACCATTACATCTGTTTCATCCAATTCCCGCAATTCAGGATGTTGATTAAAGGAGAATCTATTAATATTACCTCCATGAGTGTCTCCTGTGATATAAATGTTATTCATTTTACTTAGAACCTTTCCTCTATTTCAAAATGAGTTACTTTGTCAAGGTTGATTCCAACACTGGTATTATCTTCAGGAGATAAAATAAACATCAGGTCTTGAGAGCTGATATGTTGTTTAGAGAATCCTTCTGTGGCAATGAACTCTACAATATCTTGACTAATCTCTACAGAATAAGTTTCTTTATTGTCAAAATAGAATGTTGCGAGATATTTCGCATCTTCTTTTAGAATGTTGTCTTCTTTTGATCTGTCATCTTCTTTTGGTTTGTTCTCTTCTATCTTTACAAGCTTAATATTACTATTTTCCAGTTTGTCCCCTTTTATCTTTGCAAGCTCAATATTACTATTTTCCAAGAGGTCAAAAGGAACTTCAATTAAGTCATTCTCTATGCGGAAACCGACTCTGTAATAGCTTCGTTGTGTATCAAACGTAATATTATCTAAGATAGCGAGTTTATCTCCATATAAAAATAAATCTCCTTCTTCCATTCTATCTCCATTACTGTAATATGGAAAGTTGGACATATTATTCTCCTTTCTCTTTTCTTTTATTATATATCCATTTTCCGCATCTGTCAAACGTATTTTATATCTCCTAAAGGTAGTGTAAGAAACTTTTTCTTGTGAAAAAATTTTTTATATGTTATAATATATATATCGAGAGAAAGGAAAAAGAAATGGTATATAACACTAAGGAACAGGCTGTACATGCTTTAATCGAATCCTTTAATTGCATTCCTTCGTGGCTTATCACAGATAATATGGAGGATAATTATGAAAACTGGACAATCTGTGAACAGATTGAAGAATGGGATGATGAAAAGCAGGACTACACTGTAGATTATACAGACTATGGTGAATTTCCTATGTGGGGATGGGTTTGGGATCCTTCTACCTGGATTTCTTATGAATGGATGAACGAACATCGTCATGAGTTGATGGATATTGGTTTCACCATTATTGAAAACGAGTATGAAGATTTCTGGTGTCTTGGCATTAATGGTGCGGGATATGACTTCTATGAAGCCCATTGGACTCCACTTTATGATTTGTACGACTTTAAGTGGCATAAAGATTAATAAGATAAGCTTTAAGTGGTTAAGGGAAAGGAAGATATAATATGGAATCTGTAAACGCTTTAGTAGGAATCTTAGGGGAAGAAAATCAGGAGAAAATTAAGAATGAGCTTACTGATTTTATTATCCAAGAGTGCGAAGAAGAGATTCAAGATCGTGATTTTTGTTTAATCTTACATGACGTAGATCGATTGATGGAAGATCTCTATGAAGAGATTTATGGTGAACTTAAGAATACTCTGAAAGAGATGTATGTTAAACGTATTAGCGAACAGTTTGACGAAATTATTCAGAAGCTAGGGATTTAAGTTATATAAAGAGAACATTCTTTGCGCTTAGGCTCTGTAAAAGGAATATTCTTTACACTTATTGAATAGTTGAAAGTGTTTTGAGAGATTGATTAGCATTTGCCGCAAGTTTAGTAGCTTTAATTTTTTGTTTTGAGAGAAGAGGATAGAATGGATGTAGATGTAACTCTAGATATGTTGAGAACAATTGAGACTCAAGCGCCGCAATTGCTTGAGATGTATAAACAACAAACTTATGCTTTGTTGGGTGTAGCTGGAGCACTATTAATTATAAGTCTTATTATTGGTCTGTATATTTTTGCTAAAGTAAGAAGGTATAAGAAGATTTCTGAACACTGTCTTTCTTCTTTTGAGATTATTTTAGACTATTATTTTGGAAGATTGCTAGTAGCTATTATACTTGCGGCCTTTGGTTTAGTACTTCTTTCGTCTGGCTTATATAATTTGTATATGATAAACTTTTTCCCGCATGAGTTTTTGTTAAATATGTTGTTTTCTTAGGAGGAGTTTTAGCTCCTTCTTTTTTTTATCTTCTATTGGATAGATATGAGTTGCTCTGTAAGAGCAACGAATAGTGAGCACGAATGAAAATGAGTGCGAGCAGTGAAGATCCAAGAGTGAAAGTGAATGTGCGGGCAGAGGTGTACAAAAAGTGCGATGCTCGACATTTTTGTACAATTTTATTAGCTATGCAAAAATATCGAAGGGTGCGTACAAAAATGTCGAAGGGTACGTACATAAATGTATCGTACTAATATAACACTATAACAATAATATAACAAAGCGTAAGTTTTCTGAAGGAAAACTTACGCTAGGCAGACTTCTTTTTAATTTAAAAATCGTACAAAAACTGCTAGGCTTGAGTGATTATAATATGTTATATTAAACTGTCTAGAAAGTTGTGAATGGTGTGTCTAGATTTTGGGTTTTATTATAATAAAGTGGACAAAACATTAAAAATCTGGTATAATAGAAATAGTTATATTCAGGAGGTATTTTTAATGACAGATAGACGTGTTACTATTTTATTTACGCAAGAGCAGTATGAGAAAATGAACGATGCTCTTTCTCAAACGATTTATAAGAATTTATCCCAATATATTCGAGAAACAATGGAGATGATCTCAGATCTTATTATTTCCTCCGATGAAATGGAAGTTTTATTAGTTACAAATGAACGAGATAATGGCAGTGTCTAAGATTTGGGAGTGCCTGTCTAGAAATTGGGAATGGGCGTCTAGAAATTGGGAAGAAACTGTCTAAGATTTGGGAAGTGAGTGTTAGGGTGTCTAGATTTTGGGAGCAAATCGTCTAGAAATTGGGAAGAAACTGTCTAAGATTTGGGAGCAAAGTGTCTAAAAAGTTGTGAAACCCTATTAATCATATTAATCATATTAATCATATTAATCATGCTCGCAGTTTTGTTTTTAAGGTGTATTATATGAATAAAAGTAAAAGAACTAGAGTTGAATCTGATTTTAGATTCTTAAAGCAACGAGGTCTAAAGCCTAATGTGTTATTTGCAATTAGAACTTACTCTTTTTATGATTCAGTTACTGGAACTCGTAAGATCTTAAAGAGTGAAGTCAGTGGACGTAAATTATCTAGGAAATTGTGTGATGCCAACAAGGATAATGTTACCAAGAGTGTGACTATTCTTAGGAGTCAAGGTGTATTGAAAGAAGATGGAGAGTTTTATTTAGTTTCTGATATTCCGCAACAAAGAAGTTCTAGAGAAGTTTCTACTGATTTTATGAAGAGAATGTTGAGAGATCGTAGTAGTGACTATACTTTAGTATATTTATGGCTTAACCGCAGACTGTCACAGAAAAGAAGCCAAGGTAAGTTTCCATTCTTTTCTATTGGAGATATTATCAAAGGAATTTATTTATATGAAACTCGTAATGCTAAAGTATATAAGAAGATCCAAACTATTTTAATTGATATGCTTATAGATGGTACTGTAGATTGGGGTACTATAAAAATTGACAACACATGGTTGAAATATATCAAAAGCGTAAATGAGAACTTTGTATTTAATGAATCTATTTCCAAAGAGTATGAAAAGATTTTTGACACAATTAATGATTCAGTAGATACCGATAAGAACTTTGATATGACTATGGAAGAAGTAGAATTGTATAAAGATCTTGGGCGAGAAGAGTCAAAGAAAGATTCTGTTGCAAACTATTTTGAAGATGATGAAGATCTGCTTGATTTCCCCTTCTAAGTGATTTCTATAGTTGTTTTCTGTATAATGTTGTTTAATTAATTCTATTAGAAAAAATCGACAGCTATGAGGTATATCCGTCTAGATTTTGGGAAGTTATAGGTTTTTGTACGATTTGTTATAGGTTTTTGTACAGCAAATTATACATTTTTCTATAAGCTTATAGTTTTTTGTACAGTTAGTTGACACTTAAAAAATTTTTTGATATAATAATTTATGTCAGATGGAGAAAGGAATTATATGTACCCAAGGTATTATTCTAATTTAGAGTTAGACAAGGATGAAGTTTTATATATCATGGAAGACTTGCGGGATGCGGGTATCCTTGTGCCGCACACTTCAGAATTAGCTTATATTTTGGGTATAGAGATTTCTGGAGACATTAACTTTATTATTGCTTTAGATGACGTTTTGCAGTCATTGTTTGATAGTAATGAGTTGTTTACTAGTGAAGTAGTAGCTGCTGGATATGTGGAGATTTATGTTTAAAGAAATTTTTTATCCTACTGACATGGTTAGGTATTTTAAATGGTTGACTATTGTTAGGGTATTTTGTTTGGTTGGTGTAACTATGTTCTTTGGACTAGAGCTGTATTGTTCTATGTTGACAGGTTATCACTGGCATTATGTTATTGTTAATTTATTACTGATTCTTGGATTGGTAATTAGTATTTGTATTAGCGTGTTAGATGTGGATAACTATAAAGATGGTTGATGAAAAAAAGGTCAGGATTAACATTACAGTAAATCCTAGTCAATATGAAATATGGAAGAAAGAGGCGTCGCATAGAGATATGTCTCTTTCTAGTTTTATTAGACATTGTGTTACTTTTTATTTGCGGGCAGTGGAAAAGTATAAAAAGAGTAAGTAAAGGGTGTGTAAAATAGTAAGAAATGCTTGCTCCAATGGGAATTGGTTACGCTCACTATTCATACCCCCCGTCAACTAAAATTTACAAAAACCAATTTTTCACTTTCCGCATTCTCTTCAAGACTTTGAGTATGCACTTTCTTAATTTTCTGTTGTCAAAGTAACATATCCTATTTTCATTTTCAAAAATGGCTATGTCAAGTAGAATTTTCATTTTCAACGCAATGAATATTGAATTTTCATTTTCAAAAAAGGAACAGACAGAATTTTCATTTTGAAAATCCATGTCCCGCATTTTTCATTTTCATTCTCATTTTGAAATCTCATTTTCAACCTTATCTCTTGGAAGAGAAGCCTCTTCTTTAGAGTAAGCAGATGAAAATAATACTTGTCAAATATATATCTTATATGATATAATAAATATGTCAAAAGGAAAGGAAATAAGAAACATAGCTCTTAGGTTCCTAAAAATCCTTCTTGACAAAGAAATAAAAGCCCGATATAATATAAGTATCAAAGGAAAGGGAAAAGCTCTTTCCAATAGAGAAAGGAAATGAAAATGGCTACTCGTAAGGAACTCTTTGCACGAATCGCTGATGTAATGTTTGAGAACGAAGAAGTAGTTGAAATGTGCAACAAGTACATCGAACAGCTCTCTACTCCCCGCAAGAAGACTGTAAACAAGGCTGCAGAAGAGTTTGCACATGGTGTTGCGACTTGGATGTCTGACTACGAGGGTGAAGAGCCTATCACTCTTAAGGTAGCGGCTGAAGCTTTGGATGTTTCTTGGCAGAAGGTGAATGCGGCGATGCGTTTCTTGATTAACGAAGGTGCGGTTGAGATTGTGCCTGGAGAAAAGGCTAAGGATCCTAACACCTACGTCTTGGTATCCTAAGCTAAGACGAAAGATAAGGAGAGCTAAGATAATCCTAATAAACTTAGCGCTCGGTCAGGGGTTACAGAGAGAGGAAGTGGCTGACCACACTTCCTCATTATCTAAGAGAAAGAGAAGCTACCTACCATGAAATATACATTTAAATATAAGGGTGCGGAAAAGACAATCGAAATCCCTGACGAATATATTGCAACTCAGAAGAGAACGCTGGGACTGTCCAACAAAGAAGCTATTGATCTTTATTTGTTTGATGAAGGATATGCGGAGAATGAGTTTGTTAGTGAAATGACTGAGAAGGCTAAAAAGAATAAGTCTCAATCAGCTGGACGCTCTAAGCGCAAGGCTCCCAAGAGGAAAGAAGATCCTACCAAACGAGCTATGATAGCTTTTCTGTTAGATAGTCTTATCGATGTGCCGCAATCGTATAATTTAGAAATAGAATGTCCTACGGTTGTAAATCCAGAACGTATTATCTCTTTCACTATTGGAGAAGATACATACGAACTTACTTTATCCAAGAAGCGTAAATAAACAATTCGAAGAACCTCAGCATCATATTCCTTTCGTGTGTGCGGCAATAGCCACAGATGCTGACGGTATACTTCCTTTCTCTGATCCCAGAAGGTGGTAGCTCTGGGATCTTTTTTTGTATATACACACAGACTCATTTCCATGGATCTAAAGCGTATGAGTTAGGTTGCGGGATATGGGGATCCATACCTCCCTGGGAAGAATCCCCGTTCGATGAAAATTTGGCGTATAGGCGCCACAGCAGCTATTGCGGCCAAACACGGCTCGTTCTCTACATGTAGCACTATAGCTCGCATTTGTCAAGCATTTCCCGCAATCTTCACAAAATCTCCACATGCAGCCTAGTTTCCTCGTAAACCTGCTCGAGTTGTAAGCGCGGATATTGTCCGCGGTAGCCTCACCCCGCATGATCATGTTAGCACGAAACAACCACCAACGCAAGAACTTTTTTAAGCCATTTTAAGCCATTTTAAGCCTCTGTTTTTTCTAGGGTGACTAACTATTCATGAAAAATAAAAACCTACCCCTAGAATGGCTTAGAATAGTCTTAAAATTGAAAATAAATGAACTAACTAGACCAGATAAAACAAGGCATAAAAAAAGGGGAGTTAAAAACTCCCCTAAAAACTTTTTGTTTTTAAATAGCCTGGTAAGTTACGCGAGGCTTTCCGTTTACCTTTTCGTAGCCTGCCTTTTCAACAATCCCCAGGTTGATAGCAGTTCGCATACACCCCGCGCCCTGGTCTGCTGTAATCAAACCTGGTACGTTTTCAATAACCCAATCAGTAGTTACAGGTTTTCCGTGAGCTTTCATTTTTTCCGCTGCTTCCTTTGCGCGCTCTTCACGTTCGATTTGATCCTTAGACTTTGTACGTGGTGACTTTTTAGCGTTTTCTGCTCGCTTGTCGGCTGCTTTCGCCATGGTATCAAGCTTTTTTAGCAATGCTTCATTCTCGCAACCTAATTCCTCAAGAGCCTTAACAGCCATGTGAAGAGCAGCGCGGTTTGTGATAGAGTTCATGGTAGCCATAATTTTTTTCCTTTCTCTTTTTTCCTTGTGGCTTAATCTTACACCTTATTTCCTAAAGTGTCAAGAACTTTTTTAAGTTCTTAACTTTTTATTCAGTTGATAAGGTGCGGTGTCAGCTGGTTTGTGTTCCCTCTGACAACATAAATACTACGCCTGTTTGTGGTTGCTGTCAACAACTTTTTCAAAAATTTTTTGAACTTTTTTAAGGCGTTTTAAGGCTTTATTTTTCTTAGGGGTGAATAACTACTCACTAAAATATAAAACCTAGTCTTAAACGGGTTTAGAACGTCTTACAGGGATATTTTAGTACGTTTTAATAGGTCGTTTTGTGTTTGTTTCCAATAGTGACAAAACAAAAAATAAGGCGGGAAATATCCCGCCTGGTAAATTATTTGTATCCAAGTTCTTTAGCGATTTTTGCAGCATCACGCCATCCTTGTCCCTTACTGTGGCGTGCTTTTTTGTTGCGCTTAAAAGCTGTTAACAAAATTTTGAGTTCTATTTCACAGTCAGACAGCGCGGTGTGCTGTTCGTTAAATTCTAAGTCTTGCAAAATATATTTTCCTACTGTATCTGCGTTAGTTCGTGGATTACCTGACTCTGTAATAAAATCGTGTTCATAACACCACTTAACATATTTTTTAGTGTTGCAAATTGTTGAGCCTGAATAGTCCCATATATCGCGCCATCCCGTTTTGTATGGCATAAAATAGCGTCTAAAACCGTTTGATTTTTGCGCAATAGTAAAATTGGTACTTTTCTGATCGTAGCGAGCATTGAACGCCCACACATCGCGGATCCCGTATTCCTTACATACTTGTTGCACGGTTTGCCATATTGTCAAAGTGTCCGCGAGTTGCCAGTCTGTACCAATTCCCGCAAAGTATTGCGGGAGCTTGTCGGCATAATAGGCGCTACTCATAAGCTTCTTGTTTGTGATAACGTCACTATTTGCGAATGAAAAGCATTCATACACGCGCCCCTCGCGGTCGGCAACGATAGCGCCAAAGTCATAAAATAATGCGCTTTCGCCGTGTGCTTTCCCGTCCGTGTGGTTGAACGCGTCCACGCCCTCTGTATCGACTACTAAAAAAGGTCGGCTCATTTGAATGTTTCCTCTCGTGTATCTGTTTAACTTACATAGATAATAGTAGCACTACACAAGCAGAAAGCAAGAACTATTTTTTTAAGCATAAAAATATTTTTTGTAAAGGGGTAAGCATAAATATTTTTTTTGTCAAATGGTTAAATTTTCCAAAAGATAGGAAAAAATTATAGAAAAAAGACTTGATTTGCGGCTAAAGTTGTGCGGTTGATGGTCAAAAATGCATTTTTGTGTAGTTTTTTGCATGTTTTAGCGTTTTTCAATGGTCAAAATTACAAAAATGAGTAAAAATAGATAGATTTTTTCAATAAATGGAGATTTTCTGTGCGTTTGGTAACAGTTTAGTAACATTTTTGTAAAAATACTTGACTTTTTAGGAATCAGGAAAGAAATATTTTTTTAAAATTTTTTGAAAAAAGTTCTTGACAAGGGTCGCGCGACGTGGTAAAATTTTTCGCCCATACGCGGTTTAATAGTTGTGTGTTTTTTGTGAACAAAAATAGAACAAATGTTCGACCACTCAGAATGCCCCTCAGACCGCATGTAATGGAATCTAAGCGAGTTAACCTGGGTTAACATTAGTGCATTTTGCAAGGGGTTGACAAAAGGTGAAACATGCACGAGAGCCAATGAGAGCCATTCTAAGGTGCCATTTGCTGCACCCCTTAATTAAAAGTCAATAAGAGCCTGAAACAAAAAATAAAGCCTAGAAATGAATCTAGGCTTTTTGTTTTATTTAGCTAGTCCAAAAGCTAGCGTTAAAAGAGCGAGGAGTAAAAGAAAGCTCACTATTATTTTTAAGATTCCTTTTGCCCTCCCCTCCAAAAATAAGAACTCTGTAAATGTGGCTTTTCTAATACGTCCTTTTCTGGTAGTTATTTCGATACTATCCCAGTCACAAAGCATTGCATAGAAATAGATAAAATTGATAAAAGCAACAATTGCAAACAGGATCCAGGTACAAACATAATAGAACATTTTTTCCTCTTTCTGTTGTGTTGTTCTTTCTGTTAGTAATTATAACAGAATAAAAAAGTTGGTGCAAGTAAAAAGTTTTTAAGTTAGCATTTGATTTACTAACATAGTGAATAACGGGTCGTTTACAATTTTGTACAGGTCACAAGTAAATAAATAAATTTTAGCTTGCGAGACACTAATAAGGCACCACCCCTTTTTTTTCTTAAGATTTTAACCCAATAGGAGGGGTTCATAGAAAACAAGACACAACACGAAAGAGAATAAGCAAACCCCTCCTAGTCGGTCAAATCGTTTAGCAAGCCCCGCAAGATAGATAATAAATAACGTGGCTGGCTTGCGTCAATAGTTGCCCCTTGCCATTTTTCCCTCACCTCTTGGGAATCGTCCACTAGAATAGAATTTTTAATTTTTGCCACGCGGTGTTTAGGCGTTCCATATTTTACCACGTGAAATTCATTAAATTCTAATCCAAGGGAATTACACCACTCTTTCTTGCGCTTCTTTACCTCGCGGGTGAATTGCACGCTTGCTCCTTTTGCACCCCAAGAGATAACACCTACCGTAATCCCCAATGCTTTGAACGATTGGATAATCTTTTGCAGTTGTGCAACGTTTACAAGTGGTTTAGCTTGTTTGTAGGGTGTCGCGTCGTCGTGGGTGATCTTGTAGCACCAATTATTTACACTGTAAAGGTCTGCTATTGTCCCGTCCATATCAAAATAAATTGCGTCCATTTTAAACCCCTAAAAGTGAAAGAGTTGATAAAACTAACAAGAATAATATTACTACAAGAGTGAACCCCGTGCAAGTGCTTTTATTCATTGTTTACCCCTTTCTAAAACACGTGAAACATTTGTACTAAAACTAGCCAACCCATAAAAAAGAATAAAAAATACCTAATAGCGACACCAATAAGCGTTCCGATGAGCTTTACAAATTCCATCATTGTCTTTCCCTTTCGTCTGTGTGTTTACCTTACATAAGAAATAGTACAGGAACACAACCCAAAAGTAAATAGTTAAAACTATTGATAAAACCTATTGATTTTTCTCTTGCTATGCGCGGCAAAATGACTATAATAATAAATGTAAGGAGGTAAGAGAAATGAAATAAACAAGCCAACATAGTCACGACCCTGAGTCATTCGCACAACGCGTAGGCGATACGCGGCACCAGGATTCCTGGAGTGTGTTTATAAAAAAATAAAAAAAGAAAAAAATAAAAAGGCTCCGAAGAGCCTTTTTACTATTCCTCCTCGTCAAAAGAATAATCATACATTTTTGCGATGTGTTGCATTGCGTCCACGACTACATCATTAGACAGGTAGCGCGACAATTCCTCAAGTACGCACAACTCATCCAAGTAGTTCGCCAAATCGCACATCATATCAAAGCCATTCATTTTTGTTCCTTTCTTTCGTGTTTCCTGATATTGATATAATACCACCCTTAACGCGGTTGTGTCTAATAGCTTTTGCCAATAGGTTGCGGGATAAAGGATAGGAAAAATAAATAGAAAAAGTTTGCAAAAAAGTATTGACAGCACCCTACGCGAGGGTGTATAATTTTCTGCCCGTGCACGGCTCTGACCTGCGCTTTTAACCATGGTTAACTTTTGCCGCAACAAAAAGGCCGAGCATTCGCCCGACCTTGCAACTATTCTATTTGTTCTATGTTGGCTATGTAGCCTGTGCTCCGTTCCCATTCTTGAGCCGCTGCAAACGCTGCTTCTTTGTTCTTGTAATGCTTGATCAAGGGGATCAAGTTGCCGTTCTCGTCAAGATCATATTCACCAACAAAATAAACTACATACATGTTCTATTCTCCCTCGTCCTCGTCCTCGAATAGTTCGGGTACGTCATAATCCCAATTAGTAGCGATAAAACGCAAGACCTCCACGAGTTGATCAGTTGGTAATGCTCGCAATAGTTCATCAAGTATTAGTTCGGTTCCGCCTTGTTCGATCATCGCCTGGGCTGCTTCGTAGGCTTGTGTGGCGTTCATCGTGTGCCCTCCTGTCTTGTGTGGGTTGGCTAGTTGTAAAGGTCTGATTGTGGATAGAACTCATAGTCATCATCTGAAACGCAATCGATAACATAAATAGGTGTGATCGGTTCCGCGAATGTTGGCTCAGTGTAAAACTCTTGTAGCCGTTCTAATGTTTGGAGGTAGTTATTGCAATGAGTACCGTTTTTGTGAGCGAACCAATACAGGCGTTCACCTTTTTTCATGCGCGCGATGGTTTCAGCGTCAATCATAAGATCAATAGCTTGATATTCGCTAACATGATCATCGGAACACGTGCGGCATAGCTCATGCATTTCAACAAATAAATCAACACTAAGCATAATAATTCCCTTTCGTGGTTTCGTCTTGCCTTTCGATACAACTATATTACACCCGATCAAGGCGAAAACTCGCGGCGTTGAGCGTTCTCCACAAAGTCTCCACACTTGCCACTCACCGATTAAAACGACCGTTCACCGATAGGTACTTGACAAATGGGGGGGGTGGTTAGAGGACTGTTAGAATGTTTACCTCGGGAAACTTTTGCCCTGAGCAATTTCCCCTCCAAAGTCATTTTTACCCTTTTTCTAGTACGAGAACTCTACGCTACTAATTCTGTGACGAGTTCCATCGGTAAATTCTACCATTTTTCCGCTGCATTTGACAATCGCATAGCTTTTACCCTTAAATTTACAAATCGCTTGGCCGCAATAAACCTTTCCATTTTTGTCTCTTGGAGGTTCAACCATCCTTGGAGCTTTCTTAGGCTTTTCTTTCTCAAAAAGTGGATAAGTACTTCTTACAGCATACTGAAAACTTCTCTTGGACATATTTCTACAAAAGTTAGTTCCAAAACCCATTTTATTTCCTTTCTTCTATACTTATATTATATAATATATCATTTTCTTTGTAAAGAAAATATTTTATGGACTAATTTTGGTCAAAGCAGTATAAAAAATATTGGTCTTTTTTAAAAAATTTTTAGAAAGACTATTGACAAGCGATACTGCAGATGCTATAATGATTGAGTAAGTTAAAGCTATAGAAAAGGAGACTTACTTGAGATTTGATTATAGTTTAAAAACTCCAGAAGATAGAATTGAATACGTTAATAAAATAATAGAAGAAACAAAAGGAGACATCTCCCCGCAATATCTTTCCTATATGAGTGATTATATTCTTTTTGTAACAGATAAAGATCAAACAAAGAAAGAACATAAAAAAGAGCATCCTATTGTTACAAAGAACAGAGAAGTAACAATCAATAAACGACAAGTTTCTTTTGAAGAAATAGTTTCTAATCTAGAGAATGGTGAAGATGGTCTTTATGCCATGATTTCCAATGACAAGAATCAAATCATGGATAGAAGAGAAAAGATTTCTCAAGAAGAAATAGATGAAAACCCGCAAATTAAAGAAAGTCTAGAATTAATTAAAACTCTCCAGAAGCAGTTTGAAAAAGCACAAGGACTTGCTAAGTATTCTCTCAAGAAGCAAATTATTGAAACTTGGCAGCAAGCTTATATTATGCGGGCATCCGCTAAAGGCGTTCCTACTAGAGGAAAATCTTCCAATCAAATTAAAACGATGGCTCATATGGATTTAACTGAAAATATTGTTTTAGATGAAAACCAAATGCCAAAGTCTGATGGAGCTATTACTTTATTCAACCCTGAGCATGTTTCTTTCTTACTTTGTTATTATTCTCAGCTAAAGGAAGAAAGTTGGGATGACTTTTATTCAGATATGCGTTTTCTCCTATTGGATTTAGAAAACTTAGTAGATGAAGCACTAGAAAATGAACCCATTCTTTATGATCTCTTAATCTGGAAAATTGATGGAAAAACCAATGAAGAGATTCAGAGATTGATGGAATCAAACTATGGAGTTCAACATAATGAACAATATTTTTCTACACTTTGGAGAAAGAAAATTCCTAGACTATTAGCTGAACAAGCTCAAAAGAATTGGCTTATTTGGTATTATACTAATGAGGAATATGGCGAATGGAAAACGTGCGGCAGATGCGGCGAGACTAAGTTAGCACATCCTCTTTTCTTTTCTAGAAACACCTCTAAAGATCACTACTATAGCATTTGCAAAGAGTGTCGCAGGAAGAAATAAAGGAGTATTATGCCAGGTGGAAATTTAATCTGCTCAAAATGCGGCAGGTCAAAGAGAGAGACAGAGTTCTTCAAGATGAAAACTGGAGAACGCTGCTCTCTTTGCAAAAGCTGTTTAACAATGTATATAGACAATAGGAAACCAGAAACATTCTTGTGGATTCTTGAAATGTTTGACGTTCCCTATATTGAGCATTTGTGGATTGAGCAGACGAACAAGACATATTTAAAAGATCCGCAAAAGTTTGGGTCAGGCTCTGTTATTGGCAAATATATTAGAGGAATGAATATGGCTCAGTATTGTAATTTCTCTTTTGCGGACAGTGATAAATTAAATAAAGAATACTACTATGAAGTAAAGCCTCCAGTAGATGAAGCTAGAGAAAAAGAATTAAAAGAGAAATATGATAATGGCGAAATAAGTTTTGCTATGTATCAAACTTTATCTAATATTGCGGGGCAGCCTTCTTCAGCTCAAGATCCAACCCCTAGAGAAATCTCTGTGGAAGGTCAAACTAGCGTGGAAGATATTGCTGATAGTGAATTCGTTTTTAGCCAAGAGGATTTAGACAATATCAAAGAAACTCAAGAACTAGAAAAAATAGAAGAAGAAAAATTAGATGATCTAGAAGAAGAACCTGAAGTTGAAGAGGATGAGCCAATAGAGGAAGAGCCGCTATCTCCGCAAAACGACCGTCCGCAATTTATTCCAGACTTAGGGATAGATGAAGGTAAAATTTCAGACGAACTTACTGAAGAAGATATTAAATATCTAATGGTAAAGTGGGGAATTAACTATAGACCTTCAGAATGGGTTAAACTTGAAGAGCAATATCAAAAATATGCTAGTGAATATGAATTAAATGCGGACAGAGAGGACATCTTAAAAAAGATTTGTAAAGTGTCTTTAAAGATGGATCGTGCACTGGACGTAGATGACTTTTCTAGTTTTCAAAAATTATCTGCTACTTTTGACTCTCTCCGCAAATCTGGCAAATTTACAGAAGCTCAAAACAAAGAAGAGGAAACGAGAGATCTTGACTCTATTGGAGAGCTAGTAGCTTTTGTTGAACGTGAAGGCGGAATAATTCCAGAAAAAGATAATCCAATAGAATATCCGCAAGATAAAGTAGATTTTACAATTAAAGATATGCAAAATTATGTAAATAGACTTGTGCGGGACGAGCTTGGACTTGGAGAACTTATTGAAAGCTATATTGAAAAAGCTGGTAAGCAAAAGAGCGATAGCGTAGAAGATATTATGCACAGTAGCTTTGAAGAAGAAGAAGTTACCGAGGAAGAACAAAAGAGTTTTCAAGATTTCTTAATGGAAGAAATTGAGAATGAAAGCTTTAGACTGGCGGAAGGAGACTTCTAGTGAGTTTAAAAAGCTTATTAAAAACTACTTTAAAGATAGATAAAACGAATAAAGTAGTAGAGATAGATAAGGATAAAATTAGAGAGAATCTTGAGAGTTATCAAGATATTATTGCCTATTGGAGAAAATATCCTGATAAATTTATTGATTATCTTTGTTCTATGAATCCTGATAATACTTTTCATTTTTATTATTTTCAAAGAATTTACCTAAGAATTGTAATGAGGTATAAAACAGTTTATGCTGTTTTTAGTCGAGGTTTTTCTAAATCTTTCCTTGCGGTTTTATCTTTGATGATAAAAGCTGTTTTGTATCCTAGAGCCAAATTAGCTACTGTAGCAGATGGTAGATAAAAATAATAATTATAAAGATTCTAGTATTTATTTAAATAGAAAACATTCAAAATATTATAATTATTATTATGCCGTTTCATAGGGGAACCTATGTTATTATTATCGCGGAATTAAGCGGAGAAGCCTGGAATGGTAATCCGAACCGAAGGCTGTGTAAAGCGCAGTCAGGGGCAACGCATAGGAAGTGAAAAGATATAATCTTCCCAAGAGGCCGCGACTTCTCTTAAAAGAGAAGAAAAGATATGCTGAGCTAATACGAATCAAGAAGTATTAGAAGCAAGAGATAAAAAACTCTTGCGATAACATAACTGAAAGCACAGTCAGCACAAATTCTTTCTTCTAAAATGCAAGAAATTTGTCAATTAATTCCTGCACTTGCGAATGAAATTATCTGGGATACTAGAGGAAAAATTGCACAGACTAGTCAATCTAAAGACCAAGTAACTTATAGTTTTAAAAATGGTTCTACAATTCAGAATGTTGCAATGACAGAATCTACTCGTGGTGCTCGTTTTCAAGGATTATTAGTAGAAGAATGCGCAAAGATTGACCAGGATAAATTGACAGAAATTATTATGCCAACTCTCGTTATTTCAAGACAAGTAAATGGAACAGTAGACCCTAAAGAGGTTCTAAATCAAAGTTCTGTTTTTGTAACGAGTGCAGGGTTAACTTTAGGCTCTGCTAAAATCCCTTTAATTGCTGGAACATCCTATCTGCTGATAGCAGCTTAGGACAATCAGCAGCCAAGCTATTTAGGAGAAAAATGAGAAAATTATATGGAAGCATTTTCCTAGATAGAAGGTTCAACGACTAGTATTTTATACGTACACTATAAGCGATTGATAGTGGAAATGGGGGATGCGCGAAAGCGTAAAGATATAGTCTAATCTGTGTGGTAACATACAGCAGTTCATAGGAGAACGTGCAAGAATTAGCGACTCTTGCAGAATATAAATGATAAAGACACGTACAGCTATGATAAATTAATTCAAACATTGTGTGAAATGGTTGGTAAACCAGAAGAAGCCTTTATCTTAGGAGGCGGCTGGAAGATTCCTGTTGTTGAAGGTCTTCAGCCTGCAAACTTTATTCAATCTCAAGAGATGGATAACTCTATGGACGAAGCAGGTTTTGACCGAGAATATAATAGTATTTGGGCAGGTAATATTGAAGGAGCCTTCTTTAATTCTAGCAAATTTGACCAGTGTAGAATTCTAAATATTGCGGAAACAAAGTATAATAAAGGTATCTCTTCTAAAGGATATTATGCTCTTGGAATCGACGTTGGACGAATTGGCTGCTCTACAGAAGTGGTTGTAATAAAAGTAACTCCAGCACCTACAGGGGTTGCAGTTAAACAAATTGTAAATATTTATACTTTTGAAGAAGATCACTTTGGTTTACAAGCTATTAAAATCAAAAGGCTATTTAATCAATACAAATGCAATATTGCTGTTGTTGACGGTAATGGTTTAGGCGTGGGACTTGTAGACTTTTTAGTTGAAGATCAAATTGATCCTGATACAGATGAAACTCTGTATAATTGGGGAGTCTACAATGACGAAGAACGTGTTTATAAAAAATTTGAAACTCCTGATACTATTCATAATGCTATGTATATTATGAAAGCTAATCAGCCATTAAACTCAGAGATGTATTCTTATTGTCAGTCTCAATTGCTATCTGGCAAACTAAAATTCTTAATAGATGAAAATGTTGCTAAAAATAAACTTATGGCTCAAGCTCAAGGAAAGAAAATGTCTCCTAATCAAAGAGCTGATTATTTGCGGCCATACGTTGAAACAAGCATCTTAAAGTCACAATTGATGAACCTTGTCCAAGAGAACGAGGGTGCTAATATTATTCTAAAGCAAGCCTCCCGCAAGATTAAAAAGGACAAAGTTTCAGCTTTAATATATGGACTATATTGGTGTAATCTTCAAGAGAAAAAGAATCATAAAAGAAAAGGTAGAAATATTAAGGATTTTATGTTCTTTACCACAGGGCGTTAAAGAGGGCAGAAATGAATTATTTTATTTTCTACTTTTTTATAAATTATTAGTATTGTCTTAGAGAGGTTAAGTATGCGAGATTCTCTAGGTGAAATGAAAATATATGACATTTTAACTGATGCTGGAATTTCTTTCCAAGAAGAGTATGAATTTCCTGATTTAGTAAGTAGCAGTGGAAGAAAATTAAGATTTGATTTTGCAGTTTTCACTGAAGATGGAAAACTTGATTTTTTAATTGAATTTAATGGAAAGCAGCATTATACTCCTGTAGCCAAGTATGGTGGCTCAAGAGGAGTAAGTAGACAAAAATATAATGATATACAAAAAAGAAAATATTGTTTAGATCACAATATTCGATTAGTAACAATTCCTTATTATGAAGAAAATAAAATTTCTTATGATTATATAATGAGGATGGCTGGACATTAAGGGAGGTGAAAATTGGCAAGTTCAAAAAATAAAGTTGAACGCGATTTTAGATTAGTTTCTACTCAAAAATCCTCCTTAGATTTTAATAAAATTAGAATTGGAAAAGAAACTTTAAGAAATGATGTTACAGCCAATATAGATTTTTGGTATAAACCAAATAAGAGAATAGACAAAGAAAAAGTTCAAAGAGCTTTAGACCAAAGAAATCTAAAAGAGTTAAGAAGTATCTCTAATTATTTCTTTGATACTAGCGGCATCTATTCTCGTCTCTGTCGCTATATGGCTTATCTATATAGATACGATTGGTTTATTGTTCCAGTTGTAAATGATAGTAAAATAAAAGATGAAAAAATTATTGAGGGCTGGTATAAAACTTCTTTATTTTTAGAAAATTCTGATCTAAAAAAGAACTTTGGAGAAATAGCTTTGAAAGTAATCAAGAATGGTTGCTATTATGGCTATAAAAGAGCACAGAAACAAGCTAGTTTTATACAAGAATTACCAGTGGATTATTGTCGTTCAAGATATGAATTAAACGGCAATCCTGTCGTAGAATTCAATATTAAGTATTTTAATGATGCTTTTTCAGATGTGGACTATAGGATAAGAATTTTAAAAATGTTTCCTAAAGAATTCCATAAAGCGTATCTTGATTATCTAAATGGTAAACTTCCAAGAGACTTCCAGAGTGACGACGCAGGATGGTTTGTTCTTGATCCAGCTAATACGGTTAAATTTAATTTGAGCAGCACAGATGCTCCTCTATTTGCCGCAATTATTCCTTCTCTATTGGACTTAGAAGAAGCGCAAGACTTAGATAGAAAGAAAATGCTTCAACAAATTCTTAGAATTATTGTGCAAAAGATGCCAATAGATAAGAACGGTGATTTGATTTTTGATGTGGAAGAAGCTCAGGCTTTACACAATAATGCTGTAGCTATGTTAGCAGATGCTATTGGAGTAGATGTACTTACTACTTTTGCAGATGTTAGTGTAGCAGATATGTCTGACAAAGGAAATGTTTCTTCTGTTGACCAGTTAGAGAAAGTTGAAAGAACTGTTTATAACAATGCTGGTGTAAGTCAGATGCAATTTAACACTAGTGGAAATTTAGCGTTGGAAAAAAGTATTGCTAATGATGAAGGAACTTTAACAGATTTATTGCTGCAATTCCAAGATTATTGCAATGAACTTTTACAGCCTTTCAATAAATCTCCGCAAAGATTATTTTATAAAGTACAAATGCTACCTACTACAATTTATAATTATAAAGATTTAGCTAAACTTTATAAAGAACAAACTACTATTGGTTTTTCTAAATTATTACCTCAAATAGCTCTTGGGCATTCTCAATTGACTTTAATTTCAATGGCTTACTTTGAAAATAAATTAATGAATTTGAATGACTTATTTATTCCTCCTCAGATGTCTTCTACTATGAGTGGAAATGCAAATAGTGAAAGCAAGGGGGAGCCAAGTGCGGGAAGTGAGGGTGGAAGGCCTGAACTTCCAGATGAAGAAAAATCAACTAAAACAATTCAAAATAAAGAGAGTCAATCATAGGGGGTTTAAGTGAATAATAATAGATCTGTGGCAACCATTGATGCACCAGAATTTATTAACTTAAAAGAAGATGCTCTGAACCCTGGTATTTCTCAATGTGAAATAAAAGTTTTTTATCTAGGAAAAAATAGAAATGGTTCTTTTATAGATAAAAACACTGCTATCCAAATGGCAAATTCTCTTCCTGGGACTCCTATCGTTGGAGCCTTTAAAAAAGATATAGAGGACTTTGGCGATCATGGGCATGTAATGCACATTGAAGATGGAGAAATTACTTTTTCTTGCAAAACTGTTCCTTATGGTTTTGTAGCTCCTGATGCCGAAGTTTGGTTCCAGAAATTCATTGATACTGATGCTTTTGGAAATGAAGAAGAGCGTGAGTATCTTATGACTTCTGGTTATCTTTGGACAGGTCAATATCCTGAAGTAAAATCTTGTTTAACTGAAGGAAAAGGTCAATCCATGGAGCTTGACGAAGAGAGCTTAAAGGGTCGTTGGGCAACAGACAGTAATACTGGAATCGAGTTTTTTATTATTAATGATGCAATCTTCACAAAGTTATGTATCTTAGGTGACGACGTAGAGCCTTGTTTTGAAGGTGCGTCAGTTACTAGCCCAGAAGTTAGTAAGAATTTCAGTAAAGATCCTGAATTCTCACAAACTTTATTTAGTATGATGAATCAATTAAAATTTGCACTACAAAACAAAGGAGGGTCGGATATGCCTATTGAAGAACAGGTCGAAGAGGTAGAAGAAACTACTGAAGAAACTGCTGAAGAAGTAGAAGAGACTGAAGCTGAAACTGAGGAAGTAGAAGAAACCTCTGACGATACTTCTGATGAAGGTGACGATTCTGAGGATTCTGAAGATGTAGATTTTGCTTGTGGTTCAGATAAAAAGAAGAAGTATGCGGAAGAAGATAAGAAGAAGGAAGAAGAAACTTCTGAAGAAACTCCCGCAGAAGATAAGCCTGCTGAGGAAGGTCAGCCTACTGAAGAGGATGACAAGAAAAAGAAAGCAGGAACTAAAAATTCTTTAGAATCTGAGGATATGCAAGCAGAATTTGAAGCTATGAAGAAAGAGCTTGAAGAGCTTCGTGAATTCAAGCTTCAGCAAGAGAATCTAAAGAAAGAAGCTTTAATCAATAAGTATTTTATGCTTAGTGATGAAGATAAAGCTGATGTTGTGGCTCATAAAACTGAATATTCTTATGAAGAGATTGAAGAAAAGCTCGCATTAGCTTATGTACGAAAGAATGTTGATTTTACAACTATTGATGGAGAAGTAGAGCAGGAAGAAGAATCTCCTATTACTACTTTCTCACTTGATAATCAGTCTGCGGGGTTTGTTCCTCCTATGGTGGAAGCACTCCGTCAAGTAAAAGAAAATAATTTTTAAAGGAGGAAAGAACTAAATGGCAGTAACAATTGCTCGTGATGGTTATGGCTATGTTGAGCCTAATCACCTTTCTGCTCCTCGCAATGGGCAGGTATATGCGCAGTTACCCGCAGCCGAATCAATTGAAGTGCTTCAGAATGGCATGTTTGTAAAGTATGACTATGCTGCTGGTGAATGCAACTTCACAGGCGAAGGTCCTTGGATGATGGTGTTCAATGAAGAGAAGCTTTACGACGAACGTCATCAGATGCACAAGGATTTTGCAATGACAAAGGAAGATGCTTACAATGGTGTAATGGTTCCTCGTGTCTTTGCAATGGTTCCTGGTGATATTTTTACAACTAATATGGTAGATGAAGCTGAATATACTGTAGGCGATGACCTTAAGGTTGGCACTGATGGTATCCTTGAAAAGGGCGAAGCTGCTGAAGGTGAGCACGCATTCAAGGTAGTTAAAGAAACCACTATGCCTGATTTACAGCCCGCAGTAAAGATTCAGGTTATTGCTTAATTAAAGGAGGGAAGTTATATAATGGATTATAAAGATTTACGTAATCTTGCTTTTGCGGCCGTTCGCGCTGACAAGAATGCTCCTGTAGCTTACTCCTTTGAACAGAATGGTCAGGTTGAAAAGTATTCAGCCGCAGAAGTAAATGCAGCTCTTCGTAACGAGTTCTCTAAGCTTCTTGGTGGAGAAAGCGCTAAGAATCGTTATGCTGCATATCGTGAGAATAAAAACACAATTTTCCGTCTTATTGAAGAGACTATTGATGAAGTTCTTCCTCGTAAGGTTGAACAGCAGTACATGGACTTCGCTGAGGTAAAGACTCTTGCACAGGGCGATAAGGCAATTTTCCGCAAGCGTATTACTGAAGCATCTCGCAAGCGTGCTAAGACTTTTGTAACTCAGGTTGGCCTTGCAGGTCGTTATGAAGTATTCATGCTTGATGGTACTGAAATCGAAGTAAAGATGGGCGCTATTGGTGCTGCTTGTCGTATCGGTTTTGAGGAATTCCTTGATGGTCGTATTCAGTTCTCTGAACTTACTGATGTAATTCTTGAGGGCATGGACGAATATATCTATAAGGAAATTGCTAAGGCTCTTGAAGCTGCAATCGCTTCACTTCCTGCTGCAAACAAAGCAGAAGTTGCTGGTTTTGATGAAGCTACAATGGATCAGCTTTTAGCTATTGCTGACTCTTATGGTCAGTCTGCAATTTATTGCACTTCTGAGTTCGCGGCAACCATGAAACCTGCTGAGGGTTGGGCTTCTAGCGAAATTAAGAATAATCTTTGGAACAATGGTTGGCTTGGTACTTACAAGAACCATAACGTAATTATTCTTCCTCAGTCTATGGTTGATGAAACCAACACTGAAAAGGTTATCGATCCTGCTCAGGCATATATTATTCCTGTTGGTTCTGATAAGCCTGTAAAGCTTGCTTTTGAAGGTCCTACTGCAGTTCGCGAGGTTGAAAATAACGATGACTGGTCCCGCGATCTCCAGACCTATAAGAAGTTTGGTATTGCTACACTTCTAAATCATTGGATGTGCAGCTATCGCAATACCAACCTTAAGAAAGCAACTCGTTGAACAGATCCGGTTCCTGAGCCAGATCCAGAAGATACTGCAGAGGTTGGAGACTTTGATTCTTTGACCTCTGCTTTAGAGGATCCTAATATTACCACTATCAATTTGACAGCAGATGTTAATGTTCCAACTACAATGACAGTTTCTAAGCCTGTAACAATTGATGGTGGAGGAAAAACAATGACTTTCTCTACTGTAGGACAAAATTTAGTTCTATTAGGGAGTGGCTCTGAATTAAAGAATCTAAACATTAATAACACTGCTTTGACAGAATCCTGGAATAGCACTTATGGTGTTCAGTGCTACAATGGCACTTATACGCTTTCCAATATTAAGGCTTCTGGTGGTAACGCAGGTATTCTTGTTAAGGGTTCAACAGTTACTCTTGGAGAGAACATTGATGTTTCTGGAAATCACTTTGGCGGCATAGAAGTTTCTAAGGGTGCGGCTGAAGGATTGGCAGATGCTAAACTGATCATAACAGCACCTATTACAAATACAACTGAAGAGTATGGCAAACCTACTGTTTGGGTTGATGGTGAGGGCGCTACAGTTGAAGATTCAACTGGTATGACTGCTACTTCTGACGTAGTTGACGATCAGGTTCAGTATTATATTAATGCTGAGAATGCTACTGCTTAAGGCTTAGTAGTTAGAGCCGTAAATAACATGTTTTAAGGGGTGAGATTCTTTCTCACCCCTTATTTTAGAATAAAAGAGATAAAAGGAGTTAAAATGAGTGTAGCTGATACACAATTAGTTCAAGTTCGTAATCTAGTAGATCATTCAGTGGTTTTTAAGGATGAAGACACTCATCGCAGGATTGTTTTTAATCCTTTTGAAACTAAGAAATTAGAAGCTGACATGCTTCGTAGGCTAAACTATTCTCATGGAGGAAATGTTCTTTTAACAAATTATCTTTGCGTTGAGGACGATGAATTAGCAAGAGAATTTGGTGTTTCTCCTCAAACTATAGAATATAAATGGACAAAGAAAGACGTTGATGATCTTTTAACTTCTGGCAGTATGGATAGTCTATTAGATGCACTAGATTTCGCACCTGAAGGAATTGTAGATTTAATTATTTCTAGAGCTAGACAGTTAAAAATTAACGATATGGCAAAAAGAAAAGCTATTGAAGAAAGTACTGGTTTTTCAATTAATTCTATGATTACTTTTGAAGAACAAGCTGGATATGATGAAGGTCAAGAAGAAAAGCAAGGTCAGCGTCAGCGTAGACGAGTTTCTAGTGAAAACTCTAATGCAGGCGGTCGCCGTGTAAGTGTTGCTAATTAGGAGGTATATATGCCAGAACAAACAGTAGGTTTGTCTGCTCCTTTAACTCCAATAGAGCCTGTAAGAACATCTTTCCAGGAAGTTTATGACTTTTTTCTTTCAGGAATTACAGACGATATGTTCATGGAAATGACGAAAGAGGATACTGAAGCAATGTTAGAAGAAATTCTAATTGCTGCTTTGCCGCATTTTGAATTTCCAAGATGGGCAGATCCTTTTGATTTAGATCTAGAAAATAAGCGTTTTACTACAAAACTCACTGTAGAAGAAATGCGTATTATCAGAGAATACATGATCATGGAATGGCTTGGTTTTCAATTAGCCAATGTCGATCTTGTGCGGCAAAAGTACAGTGGAAGCGATTTTAGTTTTACCTCACAAGCTAGTCACATGAAGCAACTCTTAGCTTTAAAACAAGATCATGAAAGAGAAGGTTTCCATTTACAGCGTCTTTATTGTCGAAGAAGGAAAGACAAGAACGGACGTATGAGAACCACTTTCCAGCAAATTATGGAGCCGATGTAATATGTTCACAGTATATGAGACAGATATTACTAACAGTTCTATTTGCTACAATTTACATAGAGTAGTAAATCAAATTTATAGACTTCTTCCTTTGCGGGAGGAAGGTCAAGATTGGCAAAAGCCTTTGTCAACTTTAATTATAGAGTTATCTGGATTATTTAATCTTTTACCCCAACTAAATGAGGGTCTTAGAGTTTTGAGCAAGCTTGAGGGGTTATTGATTTTAGGTAATGATTTAGAGTTCTATGAATATAGAAGATGTATTTTTGAATGCTGCTCTATTATCAGTTCAATTGAAAAGAAATTGGATAAAGAATAGTGTCAAGGAGGTTTATTAATGTCTATAAAAACCTTGGCAGCTAGAATGGAGTATCTTGGCGGCAATCAAATTGGTCGAATAAATCAACAAAAGCTTAGGTCTTTAAGGTGGGCTTTAAAAAATAGTTACAATTCTAGAATGATAAAGACACCTTTACACGCGGCCTGGCCTTGCTTGATAAATACTAATAATTTGAAAGCTGATTATGATAAAGAATATATTTCAGTAGAATTTGACAGTGGTTTAGAAGCTGGAGATACGTTTGAATGCTTAGATGATGGTACTCATTGGATGGTTTATCTCCCAGTAATTACAGAAACTGCTTACTTGCAATCGGAAATTATTCGTTGCAGGTATACTTTGGAAGTAAACGAAAAAGAATATTGGATTTATTTCCAAGGACCGACAGAAACAGACTTAAGATGGTTTCAAAAGAATCAAATTAATGTTAATGAACTAAATTTGTCTGGGACTATTTATATTAAAAATGATGAAAATACAAAAAAATATTTTAAAAGATTTACCCGAGTAAAACTTGATGGACATGAATGGGAAGTTCAAGTTACTGATTCTATTACTGTCCCTGGGATAATTGAATTAGAAGTCCAAGAGTACTATGATAATACGATAGAAGAGCTACCTAAGATTCGTCAACATTCAGAGGTTGAAATAGATCCTAAGCCAACTATTATTGGAGAAACTTTAGTTAAACCAGATACTATTGTAGGATACATGATAGATGCTGAATATTATTCTCCTGATAATGAATGGTCTGTAACTGACAATCCAAGAGTCAGAATTGAGAATATTAAGGACAATGGCCGCATTTGTGAAGTTAGAATTTATGCGGGAACAGTTAAACCTTTTACCCTTCAATATGGCGATCAATTATTAAAAGTAAATGTCGATTGGGAAAAACCAATTATTCAAGGTCCGCAAGTTGTCTATCCTTATGATACTCATACCTATTGGTTGAAAAACAAAAAGGGAGAATTTTCTATTAATTCTAATTTAGCAAAGATTATAGAATTTAACGAAGATTCTTGCAAGGTTGAGATTGTTACTGGTAAAAAGGGTAAATTTGTTTTAGATTGTCTATTAGAAGATGGCACAACAACTTCCTTAGAGATTGATATTAAGTCTTTATAAAAGAGGTGAAAGATATAGATGGTAAAGAAAATAGCTTCTAATATTCTTCGCACTAATTATAAATCGACTTTTTTATCCATTAATAAAGATCAAGAAACTATTTGGAGAAAGCTTTTTGTAGAAAGCAAACCATATAGTAACTATTTAAAAAGATTACTTATTGTAAACGCTCCAGATTGTTTAGACACCAATCAAGTTCAATATCAAACCACTATAGATCGTTATTCGATTAAAGATATGCACGATGCTCATTTTATTAGAGCAACTCCTAAACTTCCTTTTGGAGAACATGAGGAGGTAAAATCCTATATTATTTTAGAGTTTGATGATTTTGTTCCTACAAATAATCCAAGATACAGAGATTGTGTTATTAGCTTTAGCATTATTTCTCATTTAGACTACTGGGAAATGGATGATTATAATCTTCGACCTTGGATGATTGCGGGGTATGTTGATGGTATCTTAAATGAATCTAAACTTTCTGGAATTGGGACTCTTCAATTCTTAGGGGCTAGTCAATTAGTTCTTAATGAGTATCTTGGAGGAGTTCTTCTCAGATATATAGCGACACACAGTGAAGCTGATGACTCTGAAAACATAAATAATGATCTTCCTGCACCTGTAGATTTATTGTAGGTGCGACTAGATATGATGGAGTTAAATGGAGATTTAGCAAAGATTCTTTGCGGAGGTCAAGTTCCTATTGAAAATTGTAATATTGTAGTAACTCAACCTAAGCTTAAAGAAATTTGTATTTTTGGAGAAGATAACTTTTTAATGGGGGTTCACTTTTTTACTAAGGCAAGCCGTATGGTTGAACAAGTTAAAGAGGGCAATTCCCGATTAGCTATGTTATCAGACTTTCAGTTATTAATGGTAATTATTGACGAAGATAAGGAAACTAGAAGAGCTGTTTCAGATTTTCTAGGATTAATTTTTCCTGATTACGAGATTAGATTTGACCCTGGCTCTATTTGTTTTCTTGTAGGCGAAAACCAAAGAATCGTTGGACAAATCAATCCAATGAATTTTGAATTTTTTCAAAATAAATTAAAAGCTCTTTTTTTACCCCAATCCGCAGAACGGGAGGAAGAGTATAATCCAGCGAACGATAAAGCTGCTGAGATTGCGGAAAAATTAAAGAGAGGTAATCAGATTCGACAAGAATTAAATCATAATAAAGAAAAAGATCTTAATTCTAGTTTATTTGGAGAGTACGCCTCTGTGCTTTCCATTGGACTTGCAATGGATATTAATATCTTTTTTAATTATACTCCTTTTCAATTATATGATGCTTTTCTTCGTTATCAGAAGAAAATATCCTATGACTTTTATCAAAAAGTTGCAACTACTCCTCTTATGGACGTTAGTAAAATGGATGAACCAGATAATTGGATGGACAATATTTACTGTTAATATATACGCATGGTTTCCATGTTTGTATAAAAGAATGAAGATATTTTTATATTTTCATTAAAGAAAAAGATGTATACAGATTTTTCTAAGAAGGAGAGAAAATACACATGAATCGTTTTGGTGTTCGTGAGATTTGCGATGTTGTTTTCAAGCCTTTAACCTCTGTAGACATTGGCAATCAACACTTTGACGCGTATCAACCTGTTCTTTACATTGATACCGCAAAGACTTCTAGCCTTGAAGGTGCTGCTACCACTGTATATGCTCAGGGTGGCCAGGGCAATCCTCGTCTTATTGGTTGGGACGGCGAAAAGACCCTTACCTTCACTCTTGAAGATGCTTTAATGTCTCCAATCAGCTTTTCTGTCCTTTCTGGGGCTGGTGTAATTAAAGGTCGTAAGGCAGACACTGATAACGGCATCGATGCTCAAAAAGTTTATGTTCATGCTAACTATGACATGGTAGCTGAAAAAGTTGGTGAGCAGATTGTTGTTAAGCTTACTGATGAAGATCGTAATGGTGCTACTCTTGTAGTTTCTAAAGAAGCTCCTGTCTATCCTATGACTCTTGACTCTGCTGGTGCTCAGGCAGAATATCTTTCTGCAGTAACTGATGCTCAGGTAATGGTTCTTGGCGCTGATGGTGCTTCTCTTGAACCTGCTGTTATTGGAGCCAATGGTGAAGTCCAGGCTACAGGCAAGACTATTGTTTTTGTTATTGGTTCTGACACTCCTGGCGATCCTCGTCAAGATGAGCCTGTAGAGGTTGGCGACACTGTTCGCATTGACTGCTATGAAGTACATGATGAAGGTGCTTATGAAATGCAGATTGATGCTGAGAGCTTTGCTGGCTACTACTACATTGAAGCTTCTACTTTGTTCCGTGATGAAGAAACTGGTTCTGACCTTCCTGCAGAATTTGTTATTCCTCGTGGTAAGATTCAGTCTAACTTTACATTCACAATGGCAAACTCTGGCGATCCTTCTACCTTTACATTTACTATTGACTGCTTCCCAGCATTCACTAAGTTTAATCGTAAAAAGAAGGTAATGGCAGTTCTTCAGGTTCTTGACAATACTGCTGCTTCTCACAATTATCGTACCAAGAATGTAATGGGTCATGAAGGTCGTACTTCTGACGCAGACGTAGACGAATGGTATAAAGGCTCTATCTTTAACGAAAGCGAAGAGCCTGTAGTTGAAGATGATCCTATTGCGGAATCTACTCTTGCAACCAATGCAGATGCTCCAAGTGGCTTTTCTGGAAAGCAAATGAGCGATCTTGTAGACGGTGTAGCTATTGCTTATGACGAAGGCTCTAAGACCTTTAATGTAACTGGTACTTTAAAGCATGTTCCTGATTGGAATGCTTATCCTGGAGCTGACCAGACAGACTATTATCTTCCTATTAAATTAATGGGCAAGAAAGATGAAGTCGTTGTAACGCAGACCATAGCTGGTCCTAACAAGCGTCATATCTTTGGTCAGACTGATGATGGTGACGATTTTATGGTTCTCATTCTCGCATTTAGCGAAGAGCACAATACTCGTACATTCACTGTTTATCCTACCACTGGTGATGCAGACGCTCAGACAAATGGTGTAACTTACACTATCAATTGTGCTTCTGCAACTTTTGAACCAGGCGAATAAACTAAAATTAAAGGGCACTCCTAATGGGGTGCCTTTTTTTGTTGTATAAGGAGGTGAATTATGCCTTATGCAAATGCAATAACAGCCTATCCTGCAGATTATCTTCACTATTGGTGGGAACATTATGAAGGTGGAACTTCTTTTCTAACTGGACGATATTTTCAGGCTAAACAACAAATTTTATCTAGACAATTAAGAAATGCAAAACAGAGACGGAGGCGTTTTATAAAAAGAGCATCTGTAGACTCTGGAATGTCTATAGATAAATTAGATGAATTATATAGACAGTTAGATGCTGACCCCAAGGCTTTAAGTGGAGACTTGGACGGATTTTCTGTTTTTCCGAATGGAGGAAAAGAGCCAACAAGTATAGAAGAAGCTTTAGGCATTGTTGAAAAATCTGATTTTACTTGGCTAAATGAATTAAATGAGGGGGCTAGAATCCTTTATCAGGTTGCTCAAAAAATAGTTTCTCCAGAGTTAATTAGGAATTTTGGAGAAGCTATTATAGATGAATATATTTTAAATAGTGTCGCTGCTGGAAAAATGTTGCCCAATACTTCTAAAAGTCAAGCAGCTAAAGAAATTATTACTAATTTTAGAAACAGCCAAGTTGATGGAACCATGTTCGATAGGCCGCCAACATTAGAAAATGGAAACATTAGAGGGTATGAAAATTTAACTAGAACTGAAAAAGAAGTATTAGCTCTTTTAGCTTCTATCTCTATGACGCAGGGCGTTAAAGATGTCCCTACAGGCTGGGATAACGTTACTAAGTCTTGGAAAAACCAATGTAGAGGTTTGGCTATTACTGCTGGGACTTCTTCTCATGAGCTGGCAAGCAGTATGGCGTTACTAAGTGCTACTCAAAAAGTTTTAGAAAAAGAAGAAGAAATTTCTAAAATGCTAATGCCAAAAACAATAGGCACTTCACAAATTACAATTAGACAAAACTTTACTAGCAATGATGCTTGGGTTGCTTTAAAAAATAGAGTAAATGCTTCTTTAAAACGTATTAATAAAAAAGTTTCAAAATCAGACTCTGAAATTGTTATGATGAAAGATAATCTTGAAGTTTCTTTAATTAGAGCTACAGATAAAAGGCATTTAAGTTTTTATCCAAACAACCCATTAATTAAACGTAGCGGAGCATACTTGTCATTGCATCACAACGCCAATTTTTTGAATTTTCTAAATAGAGAAATGAGTATGAACTCTAAAGAAATGCACGGATTGGTTCAATTGTTAGTTGCTCATTCTTCACGAGAAAATTTAGATAGCTATTGGGAACAATTTAAAGATAATGTGGCTTATAATGGGTTTTTATCTGCTCTTGCGGGATATGCAAGGCAAGAACAAGCTCAATATATGATTATCGGAGATAGAATTGTAAGTGTTGAACAAATTATTCAAAGTGCGATGAATCAAGATGTAACTCCATATGCTACATATTCTCCAGATTATAGTAGGAGTGATTTTGCGACAAAAGCACCTTGGATTGGAAAAACTGGTCCTAACCTAGTCGCTGCTGTTGAGCGTTCAGAAATTGCATGGAATAATACTTCAAGAATGTTAAATTCTATGATTCTTGATATAAAAATGGATATATCAAAGAATTTTATTGCAAATGTTTTAAGAGTTTAGTTGACATAGAGAAAAATTTATGTTATAGTAAATTTAAAATATTGGAGATACAAGGAGGTATAAATCAATGGCCATTGATTTAACATTAGAAAAGCAATCTGCTCTATCTACACAAGACATGTATGACATTATTGCTTTTTCTATTGAAGCTGCGAATGATAGCGGATTTATGAATAGTTTTATTTTTAATCGTGCTTTGTATTTGTTTGCGGCGATTATTCTTTATCCTGAACATAAAGACGAATATTCTAGCCTTGTAGCAAAGAATATTAATACTGCTTGGGATAAGATGCTAGAAGAAGGTATCTTAGAGAATATGGCAAACGATTTTCCAGTAGAGTTACAATTACTTGCGGAAAATGGAGAAAATTGGTACTCAGAATACACTCAATATGCTCATTCCGCACGAGGTTTGCTTGATACTATTCAAACTTTTACAGGAGATATTGTAAAGTCTGCTGCTGAACAGTTGAAAGAAGCTTCTGATCAATCAGGAATCCAAGAGGTGCTAAAAATTGCTGATAACTGGGGTATGAATAATGAGGTAGCGAAAGAAAATAAGCCTGAATTCAAAGCAGTTCATAGCGGAGAATCACTTTTAACTGAATAGTGCTATTGGTCAAAACAATATTAAATTATAAAGTCTACTTTGAAATAAGGTAGGCTTTATTTTTTTGCCCAAATTAAGAGATATAAGGATGCCTGTGGTTTTCACTGGCTCTATTTTTTTATAAAGGAAGGTGAAGAAGAGAGTGGCAAAGTATTCTAATACTGTTCACTATAATATTGAGACTACTCTCGATAGTAGTGGAGTAGCTCAACTACAGGCTCAGATTCGTCAGGTAGAAACTGAATTACAGAGAATGGCGAATCAACAACTTATTGAAGATAAAGTATATAATGATGCAAAAACTAAATTAGAAAAATTAAGAAGTCAAATCAATATGGCTTTTAATTCTAATTTAGGAATGTTAGACACAAAGAAATTAACTGATGGTTTAAAGAATGCAAATTTATCTCTTGGAGAATTAAGAACAGTTTTTTCTACGGCTGGTACCGCAGGAGAAATGGCTTTTAATAATACCATAAGTAGACTTGGGAAATTAGATACTGGTATTAAGTCAATTAGTAGAACTACTGATAAACTTTTTAATACCATTGGAAATACTGTTCGATGGGGCGTTGTAGCTAGTGGTTTTCAGGGTGTTTTAAACTCTGCCCATCAAGCTGTTCAGTATGTGCGGGATTTGGATACGTCTTTAACCAATATCATGATGGTTACAGATTATTCTAAAGAACAAATGTATGATTATGCTAATGCCGCAAATGAAGCAGCAAAGAATTTAAGCAGTACAACTGTTGCTATGACCGACGCTACTTTAGTATTCGCACAGCAAGGTTTTGATTTGCCGCAAGCTTCACAACTAGCAGAAATGTCTACGACTTTAGCTAATGTCTCTCAGCAAGATACAGCAACAACTTCAGACCAAATTACTGCTTATATGAATGCTTATGGTATGGATGATGACATGGAGCAATTGCAAGCTGCGCTTGACTCTTGGGCTAAGGTGGCTAATGTATCTGCTGCTGACGTAGAAGAGCTTGCAACGGCAACGCAAAAATCTGCATCTACAGCCAATACTGTTGGTGTAAACATGGATCAGTTAGCAGCTCAAATTGCTACAATTCAGTCTGTAACTCGTGAAGCTCCTGAGAATATTGGTAATGGTTTAAAAACTATTTATGCTCGTATGTCAGACATTGGCATGGGAGAAACATTAGACGATGGTGTAAACTTGGGTCAAGTTACTCAACAGCTTGAACAAGTTGGAGTAGCAGTTCTTGATTCTGAAGGAAAAATGCGTAATGTGGGTGACATTATGGAAGACCTTATGGGTGTTTGGTCTTCAATGGATACCACCCAAAAGGCTGCTGTAGGTGCTACTTTAGCAGGTAAATATCAGCTTTCTCGTTTTGAAGCTTTGATGAATCGTTCTGACCTTTATACTGAATATAAAGATGCGTCTATGACTGCTGATGGTGAAATGGGAAAGATGCAAGATGTTTATGCTGATTCATTAGAGGGTCGTATAAATAAATTGCAAGCTACTCTTGAAGGGGTCTTTAATGACTTGTTCAATAGTAGTGATTTCTATGGCATGATTGACGCTCTTACGACAGTTTTAGACTTGACGAATCAATTTGTCGATGCTATTGGAGGAGGAACAACAGCTCTTACAGGACTTGGAGCAGTTGCTACTAAAGTTTTTAGTAACAATATCGCTTCTGGTTTAAACAACTTTATTTCAAATAGAGAATTAGATCGACAAAAGCAGAACAATCAGCAAAATGCTAAATTGATTTTAGAAGACTCTGGATTGTCTGCTTATTCTGCAAGAAACGAAGATGTTTTAAAATATATTCAGGATGGCTTAAATCACGCTGAAACTATGACAGATCAGCAAATGGAAAGCTATAATACAAATATTGAAAGAACTTTAAATCTTAAAAATGAAGAGCTTAAAACAGAACAAGAAATTTTAGCTGCTGTATCTGCAGTAAATGCAGCTTATCGAATGAGAGAAGAAATAGACTCTGAAGGAAACAAAAATCAAGATGCTATCCAAGTATCAAGAGATGAAAAAGGTCGCTTGCAATTAGACACAAGTATTTATGACACTCTTGGAATTGAAGATATAGAATCATTGCAGAATCTATCTCAAAAAGCGATAGATGAAAGATATAACCTTTTAGGTAAAGGACAAAAGGGGCAAGAAGGCCTACAATTATTGTCTGCCGTTACCAATACAAGTAAAAATTTATCCTTATTTGAGACAGGAAAAGTAGGATTTGATAAAATAGCTGGAGATCTTAAAGAAATAATTTCTTTAGGTAATCAGTTAGAGACAGTATTTGGAAAAAATAGTTCTGAAGCAAAATTATTAGAGCAATCTTTTGAACAGGTCAAAGAAGCTTTCAACGGAATAAAAACAGATTCTTCTGAACAAGAAATAGATTCTTTAAAAAGAGCAATGACAGAATTGCAGCTTGAAGCTAAAAAAGCTTTAGAAGCTGCAAACTCTGGAACAGTTTTAGACATAGATGCTTTCACTGAACTCCAGAATAGACAAATTGGAGACTATGCTAGAACGGATGCTCAAGAAGACGCAAATGCTCAGATGACTCAAAGTTTAATGCGTCAAGAAGATATAAATAATATCGTTACAGCTTCTGGGGCAGTAGGTCAATTAATTTTTAGTTGGCAAAGTTTTCAATCATTGGGAAGTCTTTGGGTAAATGCTGATGTTGAACTTGGAGAAAAAATTCTTCAAACTGTAATGAACTTAGCTATAAATCTTCCAATGTTAATTTCTGGAATGGCAGATTTAGCACAGCTTTCAAAAGGTGACTCTTTTAAAAATATTGCAGATAGTTTAACAGAATTATCTAAAACTAAACTTCAAAGTGCGGCAGATGGTTTTTCTTCAGTTTCTCTAGCATTTGAAGAAAGCAAAAAGTCAGGAACTCAAGCTGCAGCTACTACAGGAGTAGTTGCCACCAGAACAAAAGCTGCTGGAGTTGCTGCTAGAGGGGCGGCAGCAGGAATTCGACTTTTAGGCTCTGCTCTTAGTTGGTTGGGTGGTCCTGCAGGAATTGCAGCAACAATAGCTATTACAGGTTTAAGTACTGTTTTATCTGGCTTATCTGCTGCAGATCAACAGGCTTATGAGGATTCCAAAACTAAAGCTACAAAAGCTCAAGATTCTTTTGCAGACACTCAAACACAGTTAGAAAGTTTTACCAGTCTTTATGATGAATATCAAAAAACTGGCGAAGCTTCTCAAAATTTTATAGACACTGCAAAAACTCTTTCAGATAGTTTAGGCGTTATTGGTGGAGATGCTTTAATTGCTGCTGATAACTTTGGAGAGTTAGCTAATAAAATTGAAGAAGCAGCAGATAAACAACGTGAAAGTGCCATGAATGCCAATGAAGCCTTCTTAGCTGGATCTAATAGGCAGTCTCTTGAAGGCGGAATAGGTAATGGCTCAATATATGAAGATTTAAGAAGTAGTATTGTTAAAGGCGAAACCAATGATATGTGGAGCGATCGCCAAGACTATAGGGGAGAAGTTACAAAAGCTGAAAAAAATCATTCTCCTGCTGAAGCTATTGCGCCTGTTAAGAATTTAATTAAAGATTATAATGATCAAATTACCGATTTAGACAACCAAATTAAACAATATGAAGCCAATGGACAGGATACTACAGATTTAGAGGATTTAAAGCAAGAATATCTTAGCAGAATAGACACTTTAAATTCGACATTAAGCCAAGAAGATATTGCAGATTATCTTGAAACTATTCAGAATCAAGCAGAACTTGAAGCTCAAGGCTTTGATTTTTCTCAAAGTAGTGATTATCAAGATATTGTAAATCAGTTTTTAAATAATGAAAATACTTCAACTTATTTAGCAAGTTTAGGTAGCTGGTCTGAACAGTTATCTTGGATGATTCAAAACACCAACGATGAAACTGCTAAATTAGCTTTACAACTTGAGCAAGCAAAAGAAACTGCTGGTCAAACAATGTATAGTCTTGCTAAAAACTCTGCTGAGCAAGACATGATTACGACTTATGATGAGGGTGGAAATCAAACTAATCTTAGTTCTGAAGAAATAGGCGATGCGTATTCTAAATCTGTATTAGACAGACTTGATGCTAGTGGCGTATCTGATAGTGCTCAGTTAAAATTTTTAGCAAGCATAGATGAAGACACTTCTATATCTACTATTGAACAACAATTAGAAGCAATAAAAAATGATCCTGGAATTGCTTCAGCTTTAGAGTTCCAACCTACTTTTACAAATAGGATTGATAATAGCGATTCTGATATTTCTACTTTGCTTGAAGATTCTGGCATATCTGAGAATGCTTTTAACAGAATGTCCCAAGACATGTATGAAGATGATTCAGGATATTTTCAAAATAGAAAAGGTGAATTAGAAGAAGATATTTCTGAAATCAATGATACCAATTTTAAAGATTACGTATCTGATGCCGAAGACGCTGAAGATGCTACTGAGCAGTTAAAAGAGCAACTTGGAGATTTAGGGTCAGAAGCAAAAGATACTGCGGCAGCAAATATTCGATTAAATAAAGGCGTTCAGGAATTAACAGAATCTTGGGATGATTGTGGAGAAGTCTTAAAGGATGAAGCTTCTCAAGGAACTGCTGATTGGTATGAAGCAGTTGGAGAATTAGATGAAGCAATGTCTGACATGCTAAATATTGATGTCGGGACATTAAGTAATGATTTCTATAAAAATGCTGACGCTATTAATGCTATGGAGCGAGCTGCAAATGGCGATATGTCTGCTATTGACGATTTAAGACAGATAGCCAGTGAAGATATTATTACTCATATGCAGATTACCCCAATGGGCAATGAAGATGTAGAGCAACTTCGGAGTGAATTATTAGCTGCATCACAAGGATTGCAACAATATTTAAATTCAATGCCATTAGAGCAAAGAGTAAATGCAAATCTTGATACTACTGATTTTATTGTAAAATTAAATCAGATGCTTCAAAATTCTCAAATTACAGCAGAACAAGCATCTAATATCTTAAGTTCAATGGGCGTTTCTGGTACTTTAGTGACTAAAGTTGGAAAGACTAGAGTGCCAATACATCACTATACCATGCAATATGGAGATATTGATGAAACAACTGGGTTGCCAAAAAGCATTGATATGAGAGATGAAGTAACCTACGAAGAAGGAACTGCTGAATACTCTGTTTTTGAAGGAACTCATTATACTGGACCTGGAGTAACAGGCGTTGGCGCATTATCCTCTGGAAACTCTGGTGGCGGAGGAGGAGGCGGTGGCCGCAAAGGTGGAGGTGGCTCTGGCGGTAGCGGCAAAGGTTCCTCTTATACTCCACAAAAGAAAGATCCAATAGAAGAAGAAATAGACCGCTACGAACGCGTCGATACAATGATTGACGCTATAGCAAACGATCTTGATAGAGTTGCAGAAGAACAAGAACGTCTCGCTGGCTTTGAGGTTATCGACAATATGGAAAAGCAGATTGAGCTTATCCAACGTCAAATCGAACTTCAAAAAGAAAAACTTTCTATTCAACAGCAAGAACAAAAAGAACTCCGCAATAGTCTTGCTTCAGATTATGGAATACAGTTCGATTCTGAAGGCTTCATTACAAATTATGCAGAAATTCATCAAAAGCTCACAGATGAAGTTAATCGTTTAATTAATCAGTATAACTCTACAACAACTGAATCTGGTCAAGAATCCTTAGAAGAGCAAATTGAAAAGGCTCAAGATAAGTTAGACGATTTTAAAGACGATTATCAACGCTATGATGAATTAGTTTCTAATGACATGAAGGATACTCTTCAAACATTGGAAGACTTAGAAGATCAAATTGAAGATATTAGAATTGAAGCTTTCCAAACTTCTGTAGAAGCTGCTGACAATATTAAAGATATTCAAGAAGCCTTAAATGAATTCAATCAAGTTTTCAGCGGACTAAGTTCTGACGATCCATTTAGGCAAATGGCTCTCTCTGTAGCCAATTTAACAGATTATTTTGATGTTGCAACTACTACAGTGAATGAATTTTATGATGAACTTATTGCTCGCACTCAAGAACAAATGGGAGCATCTGGCGTTACTGAAGCGCAGAAAAAATATTTGCAGTCCCAAATTGATTTGATGAAAGAAGCTCAAGCTTCTTTTGGCAACCAAACGATGGAAGAGTATGGTACTGGTTATTTAGATTTAGCTATGACCAATCTTGGAAATATATTAGATCAAATAAATCAGTATGAACAAAATGGTGTAAGTTCTATCTTTGGAGAAAATGCTGGCGATCTCTACGAGACAGCAAAAGATGTTTTTGATCAAACAACAGAAATGATTGAAGACTATGAAAATGAAATTGATGACTTACGCGATGCTATCCTTGACGCTATTGATGAAATTGCAGACGAAATGGATCGTAGAGTTGAACAGTATGAAAATATTACCGATGAACTTGAACATCAAAGAGATATTATTGAGCTTATACATGGCGATGAAGCTTATACGCAATTAAACGAAGCTCTTGCCGCACAGCAGCACAACTATCGAGCACAAATTAATGAAATGCAGCAACAGCTCGATATTTGGAAAGATATGCAATCTGCAATGGAAGAAGGTTCTGAAGAGTGGCTTGCTATCCAAGAGCTAATTACAGATACCCAATCTGATTTAAATGATCTAGTTCAAGAGTCTTTGGAAAATCTCCAAGAGCAATATGAGAATACAGTAAATAATATCATGAACTCTTGGGTTGATAGCGCTCTTGGCACAGACCTTGATTGGATGAATGATCAGTGGGAATTAATTAATAGAAATGCTGATTATTATTTAGACGATGTTAATGCGGCCTATGAGATTCAGAAACTTCAAGGCGATTATTTAGAACTACTTGATGGTTCTAATGACGTAAAAATTCAGCAAATGATTACTGAGCAAATGAAGCAACAGCTTGGTTATTTGCGGGATAAGGAAAAACTTTCTGAATATGATGTTGCTTATGCACAAGCGCAATTAGAGATTTTACAAAAGCGTATTGCTTTAGAAGAAGCTCAACGTAATAAATCTCAAATGAAGCTTCGTAGAGACTCTCAAGGCAATTATAGTTATGTATATACTGCAGATGAAGGCGATGCGGCAAATGCTCAAGAAGGATTGTTAGATGCACAAAATAATGCTTACAATCTTTCAAAAGATCAAATGAAACAAACTCAAGATGATTCTTTGTCTGCATTGAGTGATGCTCAACAAATGTTAAACGACATTTGGACAAATGCAAACTTAACTCTTGAAGAAAAACAGGAGAGAACTCGCACTATTATTGATAGTCTAAAAGAGTATCTTGCAGGAACGAGTGAACAGTTAAGCACTTCTGAAAAGAATATCATCAATGACTTCATCGGTATGGTTGAAATGATGACTGATGAAAATGGTGAACGCTTAGACGATGTTTATAATCAAATTATCAACGGAAATTTAGATGCTTTTGATCAAATTGACACTAGATGGTCAACCTCACTAACTCAATGGTTGCAAAACTTAGAAAACTTCAATGCATCAACTGATGATATGTTTGGTAACTTAGTGGACAATGCTAATGATTATCAAGATCAGATTGATGAAGTCGGAGATTTAGTTGAAACTGATTTTAATGACATGTCAGATTCAATTCAAAATGCAGTAGATAAGACTAATGACTTGTCTAATAGCACCTCTGATTTTATTAACCAATTAAAGAATGATTCTGGCACCATTAAAGAATATGAAAATATTCTCCAAGATTATGCAGACAAGATTTCAGACGTTACAAATGAAATGCGTGCTTATCAAGAACAAGTGAATGAACTTGCAGATAAGTTAACTGCTAAAGAACAGGAAAATGCCAATTTGCAAACTCAGATTAAAGATTTGCAAAACCAAATTAACGGTAGTTCTGGCGGCAGTGGAGGATCTGGAGGATCTAGTTTTGGTGGTAGTGGATATTCTAAGAACGATTTAGCTTGGGGTATTGCTCAAAATATTTGGACTTACGGCATGAGAGGTGGTTGGGGTAATGACCCTACTAGAAGTGGCAAACTAACAAAAGCTTATGGCTCAGATTTTGCTAGACAGGTTCAAAGTATTATCAATCAGAATTACAGATCTGAGAGGCTAGTTAACTTAGGTAGTAGCAAATTTAGTTCTTATAATTTGTTAGGATATGATACTGGTGGTTATACTGGCTCTTGGTCTGATGGAGATAAAGATGCTAAAAACGGCAAACTTGCTTATCTTCATCAAAAAGAGTTAGTATTAAATGAATCTGATACTAAAAATCTTTTGAATGCAGTTGATATAGTAAGACAGCTTACTCAGAGTTTAAAGAGTTCTGCTTTGCAAGAAAGTATAACAAATCTTTCTGTTTTGAAAACTCCTACTATGGGAGAAAAGAAAATTAAGCAAGATGTTCATATTACAGCAGAATTCCCCAATGCGAATAATGCTTCTGAAATCGAACAAGCTTTATTAAGCTTAAATGATAGAGCTATACAATATAGTTTCAAGAAATAAGCTTTGGTCAAATAGCTATTAGATTTTATTCTTGATTTTGAAATAAACCAGAGCATAAATGAGTTAAAATGAATAGGGACAGTACACACGTTTGTGCTGTCCCTATTTTTGTTTTATATAGAAGGAGGTAGCTTTGGCAATAGATTTGCAAGACGCGATTCTTAAAGCAGTTGAAACTTTAACTGATTCAAGAATTGATAAATTACAATTGGATAAAACTATTACAGCTACCGTTGTTCAGTGTACGAACTCTTTAACTGGAGAATATAAATTAAGTTATAATGGCGGATTTATCTATGGATATGCGTCTGAGGGAACTAGCTATACACAGAATCAATCTGTATATGTTTTAGTTCCAGAAGGTGATTTTACTAAAAAGAAAATAATCGTAGGTAAATCACAAGCTTTAGAAGATGATCAAAACATATCCTTTGTTGCGTCTGCATTAAGCGACTATAATCTTTTAGGTAAAAATGCTATATCAGATCCTAATTCTATATTACCAGTAGAAATGTGTTCTTATTTAAAAGAGAACTATGAATTGTTATACCAATATGATCCTGAAGGCTCTTACACTGCCAATTTTCTAACTATTGATGCACAAGAGTTAGAAAATGGATTAAAAGAAGCTGAAGCTTTACTTATTGAAGCTTCTTTTCAAACAAGACTTCCAAAAGAGCACAGGTTAAGCAAGACTGGCGTATATGGTCTACAATTTGTTTTAGCGTTTGCGGACAGAGACAATGTAGACGAAGAGGGTAATGCGACAGTAAAATATCTATCTTATACTATAGATAATAACAATATGACAGGCAATCCTTATCTCTTTACAAATTGGTCTGATCAGTATGCAATTTACCCAATAGACACAGAAAACTTTTTATATATAGATAGTATCTTAGCATTTGGCCATGATTTTGTTGAGCAAGATGATAGAGTAAATGCTGAGCTTTGGGGCGAAGATATATTTATTAAGGACTTAGAGATATATGGCCTTAAACAAATTACTGCTGTTAGTGGGGATTATAAATTATCTTTGTCTATGCCGCAAGGTTCAACTTTTAAATCTATTCTTGCAGATGATTTTCTACAAGTCGTAGGTAAAGTTACTCAACTTTCAACAATTTTATCTGACGGAACAATGTTTTATTGGTTCGCTGAAGATAATAGAGTAACTGCCGCAAGTGAAAATTATCAGATGTATGGCGGCTCAGGTTGGCGTTATCTAAAAGATAAAGGAAACAATTATACCTTTACCACTCTTGGAAATGAAAATAAAGCTTATGAAAATCGTTATTTATGCGTTGCTGTTTATAAAGAGAATGTTATATTAAAAGAATATTTTACTTTATATAATGAAGCAGCTAAAAGAGATTTAAGCATTTCTTCTTCTCTTGGAATCAAGTTTAGCTTTGACAGAGGAACTCCAACTCTTACTTGTTTAATTAATGGCAAATCTGAAGACTTTGAGTTAGGTGAGCCAAATGCGCACCAAGATAATTGGTTTAGGTTCATCTGGTCTAAAGTTGACTCTTATGGTCAGACAACTATTTTTAACCAAACAAAAGAAGAATTACAGGCTGCTTATGATCAAGGTATTGCTGATGGTATCGGCTATGCAGCTCTTTCTGCATTAAGAGCTGAAATTCTTGCAATGGAAGGAGTAGAGTTTACTCCTGGAAAGAATACTTTAACCTATTCTGTAAAGGGGATAGATGGAAATGCAACGTTTAAGTGTTCTGTTTATTTGCGGGATACTGAGTTAGGTGACGAATATTATATTGGTACAGCAGAAATTGTTCTTCAAAATGAAGATGCTTCAACTCCGTATGACTATTATATCATAATTGAAAATGGAGATCAAGTATTTCAATATAGTGAATCAGGGGTGTCTCCAGATGATGAAAGGTACACTGATCCGTTAGAGATTAAACCTTTAACCTGTCATTTTTATGATCCTGCAGGCTTAGAAGTTAATAAAAACACTTATGAAATAAAGTGGAGAGTACCTTTAGAGAGTACTATGATTGTTACTCCAAAAGAAGGTATGGAATTTAATCCTGCAACTGAAAAGATTGAGTGGTGTATTTCAGAAAATTATCCTGTTGATATTGCTAGCGACTATGATTATCAAGCTTTAAACAATCAAGTGCAAGCAATCGTAACCTATCAAGGACAAGAATATACTGAATATACTCAATTCTTATTCACCAAGATTGGAGAAAATGGTACTAATGGCACAGACATGGTTGCTAAAATTTCTCCAACATCAGACGATAATATTTTAGATTCAGAGCTTTTAACTTTAGAATTAAAAGATGGGAAGCCTGAGCAATGGAACACAGGTCAAGCATATGGTTCTCAAGTTTTAAAGTTTAATTTATATCAAAGAAATGAATCTTTAAATATATTAGATGGAGATGTTGCTTGGTCAATTTCAGGTGGAGTTAGTGGTTCAACTCGTAGCAAATACATGTCTGTTGATGATGGTCGAGTTTATTGGAAAGATACTGCAGATTCAGACAAAGCGATGTTCCGCAATCAAATAGTTAAAGCTTCTACCAGATTAGATGGTTTTGATTATTATGCTTTCTATCCTGTTCCTGTAATTGATTATAAGGGAGATGTTGGATATAAAGTTAAAATTGATCCTGTGTATACTCTAAAGAGTATTACTTATAATGCAGATGGTCGTAATCCTTTATATAATAAGAATCAAGGAATATTTATTAACTTAGATACTCCTGGAAAATATATAGTTTGGCAAGCAGAGGGTGGAGAACCTAGACGTGCAGGAACTACTTATTATGATAACCCTACAAATGCTTGTTTTAAATTAACTTATGAAAAGAATAGTTCAAATGGACAAACGATATTAACTCCTTTAGATACGGATGATGGGTCATGGGAGGATTTAACTAATTTTTATATTCTTCCAGATGATGTCTACGATGGAGAATATTGTAACAATTTAGTTCATGGTAAAATCTATTCTTCAAAAGAAGTATATCAAAACAATGGCAATCCAGAAGTAGAGATTTATATTCCTATTTATATGAGTCTCAATACTTATGGGTTAAAATCATTAAACGCATGGGATGGAAACCATGTAGAAATTAATGAGGATGAAAATTATATCCTTGCGCCGCAAATAGGAGCTGGTGAAAAAGATAGCGAAAATAAATTCACTGGCGTAGTAATGGGAACTACAAAAACCTATGATGCGGACGATAGCTCTGTAGGACTATTGGGATATAGCCATGGTAAGCAATCTATATGGCTGGATGCGGAAACTGGTAATGCAATTTTTGGTTTGCCAGAAGATCAAGCGACTAACTCTAATCATTATACTGAAGGTCGAATTGAGTTAGTTCCTGGCGGAGATAGTAAAATAGGTATGTGGACTATTGGTTCACGAGCCATGTATAATATGACACAACCTCCAGAGCCTATTGGAACTGACGAAGATGGAAATATTGATTTTGAAGATGAATATGTTAAGGTTGACCCAGATCGACCTTATACTGACTATCCAGTTCCAGACGCTCAAATGTCTATTCCGCACAAAGCACAAGGTATTTTATTAAATGCTAATCCAGCCTATATTTCTGTCAAAGGTATGCCTTTGGATGAAGATAACTCAGACATAGATTGGGAAGGTGCTAATACCACAATTAGAAAAGGCGACAGTCTTGAAGTAGAGCTAGACCCTAGAAAAAGTTCAGTATTTTCTATTTATAGGCATACAACTTATGATGGAGCTGAAGATACTGGAAAGTGGCGTAGGTATCCATTAGTAGGGATTAATGCTAATGGACAGTTTTATACTAACGCTATTGAAGATGGAGAGTCTTCAATGGGTATTGGTAATATTGGAGCTTTCAGAAATTCTGCAGCAGACAAGAAGTATGTTGGTGCACAATTTGCTTGGCGAGGAAACAATTTATTTAAGTTCTTTGTTGACATTGAAGAAGACGAAAGCGATGAAGATAAAACCCTGCATATCTCTACTGGTAGTAAAATTGGAGATAGAGGTGACGAATATCCAAGAGCAGTTAGGATTTATGGTAATGGTGTTACCTTACTTGCTCCTGAAACTGGAAATTTAAATTCTCCTTCTTCAAGTCATAGCATTAGCATTACACCTTCACAGGCTTTATTTGGACACTTAGAAAGTTCTTATATAAGCATCCCTTATGATGGAGCAAAAACTGCTGAAATTACTTTAAAAAATAATTTAGACATAACAACTGCTGCTAATAGAAGTACATTTATAAGTACAGGCGGTTTTACTTTAGAGACTATTGGAAATGACACACTTCCCAATGATATTAGTTTAAGTTCTAGTAAAGATATGAATATTAATCTCGTTAGAGATAAAAATGTTAAAATTGGAAGATATTTGTACTTAGATACTAAAGATTTCCACATAAATGCGCACGTAGCAGACAGTGTAACTGAATCTAATTGGTCAGAAAATTTTGATAATCCCAAGAAAGGTTCAGCGTCAAGTGTTACTTATAATAATGTTACTCAGTTGGCTATTGGAAATGATAATGCTTATATCAATCTAAGACCACTTTCTATTAAAAGTAGAATGCATTCTGATACAGGTTGGAACATTAGCAGTAGAACAGGTGGAATATTCCTAAAATCTTATCAATCTTCAGAGGGGATTATTCTTCAAGCAACTCCTCCTAATTCGACAGATGCAAATGGAGCAAGAATTTCTTTGATCCCACAACAAGGTGGATCCTCAGACTTCTTATTGACTTCATATCACGGAACTATTCAGTCTACAACAGCTAATGTGAATGACGATAAGAAAAATGTTAAAGAGAACGTTATCCAAATTTATCCAGGACTTGCAACTCAATGGGGAGTTTTTACTGGTAGTATTCCCAATTTAAATTTTACTATTACTGCAAGCAAAAGTATTAAATCTAAAAATGGCTCAATATATGGAAATGATTTTATCTTTAATTCTTCTAAAACAGGGTCTTATGCTGGAAGTAATTACAGTTATACTAGCGTTTGGAGTCATATAGATAAAATATATGAGCTTTTAAGAAATGTTAGAGCTTATGCTAATGATCGAGCACAATGGGCTTATGATCGAGCACAATGGGCTTATGATAGAGGAAGTACTGCTCTTACTGCGGCTAATAATGCTCAAAGCAGAGCTGATAGTGCTTATAGCCTTGCCAGTACAGCTAACAGTAAAGTCAATAGTGCTAATAATTCTATTAGTACCATCAGATCGAAAATGCACTCTGCTGGTAATCTTCTCAACAATGCAGGCAACCTCCCTGTTTGGATTGCTGCTAGACTCGCTATTGGTGATGCTGGTAATAGACTTAATGAAGCTTAAAACAGATATAACGGAAATAAAAGGAGACAAAAATGAACGAATTGCAATTACGTGTTGAAGTTCAGGGAGCTGTTCAGAATTACGCTGAGCAGCTTCTTGATGCAAATGGTATCCCCGCACATTTAGTGGAGGATGCCTTTCATAAAACTCTTGGTTTTATTCAGGAAAGAACTTTTCATGAGTTTATAGCTTCAGTTACAGTTCCAACTGAAGATCCTGATGAGGGAAAGGAAGATAATGGCGGAGAAGAAATTAGTTAGACAAGTTACTGTCAAAGGAGAAGACGGTCAACTTGGAAACCCTTATAGCATTGGAGCAACATTTGAAGAAATTGTCGATACAAGAGCTGGTAAGGGTAACTATTCTTTAGCTCAATTTTTTGATAACTATATAGATTTTATGAACTCTACAAGTTTTGTTGCTTATGGAGATACAAAGCCTACAAATACGCATGTGCGCTTTTGGATTGATACATCAAGTTCTAACTTATAAAATGCAGAAATAGGAGGGAGAGAATGGAGGAAGAAAAAAAGTTCACTGTATATGAACATTTAAATTCTAAGAACGGAAAAAGATATATTGGAATAACTTCTCAAGCTCTTTCTCGACGCTTCAGAAATGGAGAAGGCTATAAGAGCTGTGTTTTATTTTATAGAGCTATACAAAAATATGGTTGGGATAATTTTAATCATAACATTTTATATAAGAACTTAACTAAAGAAGAAGCTTGTCAGAAAGAAAAAGAATTGATAAATAAGTATAAAAGCAATAATCCTGATTTTGGCTATAATCTTCTTTCTGGTGGACAATTTTTTACTCATGCAGAATCTTCTAAACAAAAAAATCGAGAAGCACATTTAGGTAAAAAGATTATTTATTCAGAAGAAACGAAACATAGAGTTTCTAAGCAAAGAAAAGCATTGTGGAACAGTTTTTCTGATGAAGAAAGAGCTGAAAGACTAAATAAGATGCAAAAAGGAAGAGAAAAAATGCCTCCTTTAAGGAACAGGGGCATTACAACAAAAATTAGATGCGTTGAATTAAACAAAGAATTTGATTCAATTGCTGACGCAGAAGAGTGGTTAGGACATTCTAGAGATTGTTTTGCCATAGGTAAAGTTTTAAATGGCAAACGTAAAACAACAGGTGGATACCATTGGGAATACGTAGAGGGGAGAAAAAAATAATGCCAAATCTTACAAACACACTCTACCCTCCGCAATGTCAAACATTTCTTCCTGCTTTTGTAAACACAAGTGACGCTGTAATATACTTTTCACTTTCTCCTTACAATTCATCTTCAAGCATTCAAAGAGTTCATGTTTCTTTAGTCAATCAATTAAATAATGAAAATGCTTTAATAAATGCAAGCGGTATTTTAATTTCATCTTTAAATTATGATACTACTTCTGGAATGTATTATGTTGTAATTCCTGTTACTTCTGTAGAAGGGAATCAATTTAATATAAATCAATTTTATAAAGTTCAAATAAGGTTTGACTGCTATGAAGGAGAAGTTCCTACAGATGAAAAGCAGTTGAATAGTTATTTTCTTGATTATCAGACTTACTTCTCTGAATGGTCAAGTGTTTGTTTAATTAGACCGATTTTGCAACCTGACATTCAATTAAGAACTTTTGACACTTATGATGGTTCAAATACTATTGCTTTTAACAAAGGTATTATCCCTATTTCTGGCAAAATGTTTTTTGGAGAAGGCAGCACAGTTGAGACTGAAACTTTACAATCTTATCAGATTCAAATTCTAGATTCTAATAAGACTGAAATTATGTTATCTTCTCCAACCATTTATACTGGAGATAATATTGATGCAAATGATATTAATTATCGAATAGATTTGCAGGGCTTAGACACTAGCAGTTCTGTAGATTTTACTTTAAGAATTGTTGCAACAACTAAAAACCAATATAAACTAACTAAAGATTGGGAATTTCAAATTTCAGACTTTTTAGACGAAGAAACTTTTGATCCCACTCTTGAAGTCACAATGGATAATGAAGAAGGCATAGCTACTCTTCATGTGAAAAATGTTCAAACAATTTTTGGTACTATTTATATTAAACGTGGCTCTAGTATAGATAATTTTAAGACTTGGGAAGATATTCATGTTGAGTACATAGCTGGTCCAATAGACTTAACTATTACAGATAATACTGTAAGTAGCTTAGTTTGGTATAGATATTCTATTCAAATGGAGAATAGCGCAGGAGCTTTAACAAACGTTTATAGATCAAATGTCTTTATGCCTGAATTCTATGACGCTATTTTATCTCGTGGAGAGCAACAGCTTAAAATCTTATATAACTATACTATCTCTAACTTTAAGCCAGTTGTAAATAGAGCCAAGATAGACACATTAGGTGGACGTTATCCTAAGTTTGCGGAAAATGCTATTTTAAACTATAAGCAGTTTTCTATTAGTGGTATAATTAGTTCTGAAGCTGATCCGCACCAGTTATTTTTAAATAAACAAGATTATTTTGATGATAGCTACTCTCGATATACTGTCTATAAACAGGATATGGGTATCAAAGACATTGTTAGAAATGATGTCTCTGATTACTTAGGAGATACTTCTGTATATGATGATTATTTAACTACTACTAAAGACGATTGGCTTTGGGAGAGAGAATTTAGAGAAGAAGTAGTTAAATGGCTTAACGATGGAGAACCTAAGTTATACAGGTCTATGACTGAGGGATCTATGGCTGTTATGTTGACAGATATTAACTTAACGCCAAATACAGACTTGAGCCGCAGATTGTACTCCTTTACTGCAACAGTTTATGAGATTGCAGAAGCTGATTCTTTAGCTACTCTAGATTCTCTTGGAATTTATGAAGTAATTAAGCCAACTGAAGACTATAGTGGTGGAGGAACTGTAGATCCTGAACCTGAATATGTTGAAGTAATGAATGTTGGTCAACTTTATCAGTATACGGTTACTGATAAAAATAACCTATTAAGCGTTATCCTTCAAAATCTCAAATCTGAATATGGAGGAGTTTTAAATGATAAAGACCCTAGCGATCTTTATTTAAAAAATGTTAAAATCTTTTTCCACAATCAACCCAATGTATATCTTCAAGATGGACAAAATATTATTTATGTTGAAAATCCTGGAGATCCTGTTTGGTCTAACTCTCAAAGAGAACGAATGCAAATGGGATATGTGTTTAATGTGGGAACTAGTGCTAGCCAAGGAACCTCTTTATTCTTTGTAAATAAAAAAGGCTACTATCAAATTCCATCTTATTTAGATGTTACCAATCTATCGTTTGACCGCATCGGTGATATAGTAACTATTGAATATGTGATGGTTTATAAAGAAAAGAATAATGTTACAACTATTGTCTCTGGCTCTTCAGTTGACTGCACAGTTGTGGGTCAAGAACGTGGAGTTTTTGAAGCTGGAGAATATCTTGGTGAACAAATTCGTGCAAAATACAATTTCGTTAAAACTGATGAATACTATCAAAGAATGCAGTACTGGCGAGGAATTTGTGTAGATGTTGATCCTTTTGCAGTAGTTCATATCCAATATTATAGAGAAGATGAATATCATGATTACATAGTTGGAGATACTGGAGTGCTTCATCTACAAAGAAATTTTGATGTTCAGGATATGTGTTTTTTGGGTAAGAGAATGCACGAACGTCCAATAGAAAGGCAGCGTTATTTAGAAGAATGGGAATATGTAACAGATGATGGAAGCTATTCCTCTACGAACGAAGTTAAAGATCCTAAATTAAATACTGTATATACTATTGGAGATAAACAACAAATTTATTATCAGTATCAGTGGTATGATTTTACTCCAAAAGCTACAGGTACTGGTTGGGCTTCTGTCCCAATAGAAGGTATTGTAAATTACTATGGCAATGTGGTTCAAAGTGATTATAACTAAAGGAAAACGTTATGGCTAGACGAGAATATTCTTTTGGAGAGCAAGTCGGATCAAAAGGAGTCATTTTTCTTGAAGAAGTAGAACCAGAACGAAAAACAGCTCCTTCTGGTAAAAAACATACTTATAGAAAAGCTAAGTTTTTATGTCCTTCTTGCAAAAGAATTTATGAAGCACGAATAGAGAATGTTCAAAGAGACAAATCAACTCAATGTTCTGTTTGCGGCCATAAACAAGGTGCTGAAAAATTAAAAAAGGTTTATCGTAAAGGAGATGTAATAGGAAAAAATCCAGATGTTATATTTTTAAAAGAGGTTGACCCTATTCATATTTATGACCATATAGTTAGACGTGGTATCTTTTTTAATAAAAAAACCAAAATAAAATTTGAAACAGACATTAGAAAAGTTGTAACAGGATATACAAATGGAGATTTAAAATCGTGTGGAGAGCGTATTATCGAACAAATTCTCTCAGAAAATAATATTTGTTATGAATCTCAAAAAATATTTCCTGATTGTAAAGACATATCCTATTTACGTTTTGATTTTTACTTACCTGATTACAATTGTTGTATTGAATATGATGGTATTCAACATTTTGAAGTAACTGGATGGAATACAGAAGAAAAAAAGAAAGATACAGAAAAAAAGGATAATATTAAAAATACTTATTGTGAAAACAACAATATATCTTTAATTAGAATATCTTATAAAAATAAAGATAAAATTTCTATTTCTTATATAAAAAAATTACTTGAAAATATTAGTGATAGTAGGGAGGTTATTTATGCGTAAAGAATATAAATACCTCCAAGATCCATGGTATGAAGATGCCAATGGGCAAAAAGAACGTAGAAACTTTCTAGCTTTGATTGACAGCTTTGTAAATCAAAAACAGTACGTGAAAATTACTTTATTAAATTGGTCAGAAGAACCTTTGAAAGAAATTGAAGGAGAGCTATCCTCTGGTACATTATCTAAGGACGGCTCTTCTTCTGTGAGAAGAACTTGTCAGCTTTCAGCCACTGTTAATCGTGGGGAATATGATGTAGAAGATAGTGAAATGGATTTTGCCATTAATAAAAAAATCTTTATAGAAATAGGAGTTAAAAACTATACAGATCAATATCCTGAATATCCTATTCTTTGGTTTCCGCAAGGGGTATTTTTTATTAGTGACTTTGCTATTACTTCTTCAGCTTCTTCTACAGTAAATATTAGTTTGACATTAAGAGATAAAATGTGCGGACTAAATGGAATTGTTGGGGGAACATTTCAGTCAGTAACTATTTTAGATGAAGTAGATACCCAAAATGCTAGTGGACAATTTGTGTCAGAAAAAGTTCTTGTATACAATATTATTCAAGAAGTGGTTCATCATTTTGGTGGAGAAGATCTAAACAATATTGTTATTGAAGATGTTCCTTTAAGAATTAAACGTGTTATGAAATGGGCAGGAGATAACCCAATATGGATGGTTCCTGCTGAAAATACGTCTGCACAAGCAGGAAACCTTTGGTATAGTGTAGAGCTGGAAGAACCTTCTAATAAACCAAGTGGCACTTTACAAATTGTAAATGGGACAGACGCTGGGTATATCTTTGATGATTTTTACTATACAGATGAGTTAATCGCTAATGCAGGAGAGACTGTCACTTCTGTATTAGACAAACTTGTGCAGTATCTAGGAAACTATGAATATTTCTATGATGAGTTTGGAGTTTTTCATTTTAGAGAAATTAAAAATTATTTAAATACAACTCAAGCAGAAATTCTTGTTAACGATATGGACAAGAATGATTATCTTGTAGACACAACAACAGGAAAAGACGTTTATACTTTTTCAGATGATTCTAACCTTGTAAGTATTAGTGTTACTCCTTCCTATGGTAATATCAAGAACGATTATGTTATTCATGGGACTAGAAAAATGACAAACTCTGATATTAGTTATGATGTTTTTTATCATCTATGTATCGATAAAAAACCAACTCCAGGAAATACATATTACGATTTACTCCTATTTAAAGAGCAAAGCACTGAATTAACTAAAGCAATTTTTCCACTGAGCGTTCCAACTGAAGCTGATTTGCCGCAACCAGGCAACTTTAATCTAATCTACAGGGTGGCAAATACAAATTCTTTTTTCTATTGGGAAAATGACGTATATAAAGAAGTAGAAGTAGTTAAATATTATCCAGGAGAAAATCAAGAAGGTTCTTTGGGTTATACCACTAAAGATTGGAGAACAGAATTATATCTTCAAGGATTATTAGCTAAAAACAATGGAACAGATGCGGGATTATATTATTCAGACTTAGAAAATGATTACACTGCTGCACAATCTGATGACTCTTGGATTGGACAAATCCATAGACAAGTTAAAAGAAATAGAATAGATACTGACTATTATTTTGAAGAGTTAGAAGCCTTCTGGCCGCAAATTTACGATCTTGAAAATCAACAATTTTATGCAGAGCAAGAAGATAAGACTCTTTTAACTTCAGCTTTAACTGATGGAAACTATTTCTTAGATTTTATAGATCCTTCTACTTCTGGATTAGGAGAATTTTCTATCAGCAATATTGGTCGTAGAATGGACGTTGTTAACAATGAAGATATAAATTGTCTTTTTCAGCCAGATATTCCAGATATTGTTTTTTTGAATATTGATGATGAAGATTTTCTTGAAAAACGCCAAGAGTGTCAGTTAAAGGGACAGCCTTTTACTCAAGTGCGGGGAGACGTGTACTCTGGTTTTTATACTGGAGGGTATAAGAATGGAGCTTTTGATCAAGTGAAATATGAACTATATTTGCACACTAATTATCAAAAAACTCTTTCTCTTACTTCTTTACCTGTTTTTTACTTAGAACCAAATAGTAGAGCTACTATTAACGATAAATCAACAAATACATATGGGTCTTTCATGATTAAAACTTTATCTATTCCTCTTGGGCCAGGAAATATGATGGCTACAACCGCGAGCGAAACTTTTGAAAGATTTTAATGGATTTCATTAATGGGCAAAGTGTTTGAAGCATTTTGCCCAGTTTTTTATATTAAAAGAGTAATGTATTCTTAGAGATAGAAGGAGTGATAGGGCTTGGCAGATCAACAAATTGGGCAGCTACGTTTTACAGGCTCAGGATGTGTAAGCACTGTTTCTAGCTCTATTGGTTATCAAGATGTATCTATGGGCGATAGCTCTGGAAGTACTACTTCTACTAGTTTTAAGGATGTAGTTATCACTCCTGATACAGCTTTTGTTAAAGATAGAGACTATTATTTGTCTATCGCAATTCCGCAAGACATGAACTATGATATGCAGTTTAATTTAAAAATTATTAAAAAAGAAAATAATGTAAATACTGTATATCAATACTTAAAAAATATTACTATTAATCGCGGTGGAACTGGTGAAAATGTTTTTCAAGTTGCTCTTTATGAAAAATCAGATGGTTCTACTGCAGCAATGATCCCGCTGCCTTATACAGCAGGAACAGAAAATACCAAAGATCTTATCTACTATAATTCTGCAAACGATGGGTTCTATTTAGGTAACGGAGGTACTTCGTATACCCGCACGTATAATTTTAATGATTTATCTGTAGTGGCTTCTTGGAGACATGAAACAGGAGAAAACTATGGAACATTTGAAATTACCTTTAGACCTGTAGAAGATTCTTTTGAAGCTATTCTTTTGGAAATGGTAAGAACAGCAGAGGATTATAATATTCAGAGATCTTCTTCTACTGGTGAAACAGAATATGGTAGAAAAGTAGATATTGAAAAAGTTCAATATACTCTCTATGAGTTATCTAATTTAGTAGATCAGATGAATAGAGATGGAGAGTTGACAAGCATTGGTGTCTGGGGACATTCTGGACTTCTTATGACGATAAATGGCGAAGAAATTAGAATCGGTCCTAGTGGATACTATGAACTATTAGATATTATTCCAATTACTTCTATTGGAATTGTTGCTGATTCTTGGGATGATAATTGGACTATTGATTACACCTATGAAATTAATACAGATGAAGGTTTATAGGTGATATATATGTTATTTAATAAATATATAGAAAGGATGTGAGGAAAATAGATAGCTTCTACGGCGGAAAACAAGGAGACTCTTTTATCCTAAAAGCATCCTTTAAGTCTATTAATGATATGGTCACTGCTTTTAAGCGAGGATCAAACTATACTGATGTTTGGTATGGTGAGCATTGTTTAATAGATACTCCAAATAAGAATGATAAAGATAATGGTAAGATTTATAAAAGAGGTCTTGATTATCAAAATTCTGTAGGTGGAGCCATTTATGTAGGACAGATTGTTGGCCCTTCTAGTGGCACACCATATTTCCAATTAAACACTATTAAGGAAGTTACTGATAAATCTGAAATTGAATTAGAGGATTATGAATATCGTAGATTCCCAACAGGCTACCAAATGGACGGCGAGGGGCATGTTATTGGTTATGAAACCTCTGACGGTAGCGATGGTAAGAATATTGCAGTTTTTCCTTTTAGTAAAGCTCATGATACTTCTATTGTTCCTGGAAAATATGTTGAAGATGGAGCAACAAAATATAACGATGAAATTCGTTGGACATGGGTAAATATTAGAAAAGACAATGCTGACGCAGACAGTTGGTTTTATGTAGGATTTGAAATTCCATATCCTGTAATTGACTACAGCATTCATATGACTTCTCCGTATGATACTAGCGGAAATATTTTATCAGATGCTACAGATATTTCTCGTATAGACGATCAAACGCATCCATTTTATGCACATTGGGATCTAGGCCTTCCAAAAGGTGTAAAGGGAGATACTCTAAGGAATCTCAGAGTTATTGTTCCAAATTCTGGAAACAGAACTAACATTTATGATCCTTCTGCTATTACTGTTAATCCTACTACTGGAGAAGCTACTGTTGGTCAACCAGGATATGATGGAATTGAAGACGATATTGCGGCAAGCCGTCAAATTATAGTATATGACTATTATATCTATGACAAGCTTCGCAATCCGTCTGCAATAATGATTTATCTTGGTGACTTCAATATTATTACAAACATATCTCTGGATGATGAAGGCACTTTAACTTTAGAATACACTCATGAAGATGATAGCGTATTTACTAAAAAAATTCGTTGGGTAGACAATATTGCTTTAACTGAAGGAAATGGTAATCAAGGTGGACATTTTACCTTTACCTTCAATAACGATACGCCTTTTGCTACAAAAGAATTTGACGTTAGTTGGATTAAAGGAATTGAGATTCTTACTGATGGTTCTTTGCAATATACTTATGCTGGCACCCCAGAATCTCTTCCTGCAGACGCGACTAGAATTAACGAAGGTATCTATCGAGTAGAAGATTTTCTGCAGTGGCTCAGCAAAGTAGAACTTAATCCTGAAACTGGTATTTTTACAGTTACTAATAATCGTGGAGAAGAGATTTTCCGCACAGAATTAGACTGGATTAAAGATATTGACTTAGACGAGTTTGGTACTGTAACTCTTCATCATACAAAAGGAGACACAGACGAAACACTCAGTAATCACATTAAATGGGTTAATGATGTTAGTTTAAATCCAAATACTGGTCTTTTCAGAATAGTATTTAACTATGGCGAACCAGTACAGTTTCAATTAAACTGGGTTGATGATGTTTATATTAATGAAGAAAATGGTAACATTTATATTCATAATACAAACGGTGTTTTAAATCGAGAATATGATGATTATACTGGAGAACTTTTAGATGCAAAATTAAAACTTATTACTAGAGCATCAGTTTCTTCTACAGGTATTATTACACTCCATACAAACACTGGAGAAACGATTCAGCTTAATCAAGAAGGTTCTAGTTCATCTCAACCTTTCCAAATTAAAGTAATCGAGAATGTTACTTTAAATACTGGCATCTTAGAAGATAAACGTATTTTTGTAAAATATAATACAGAAACAGAATCTACTCCTATTGGAGATCCTATCAATCATATTAAAGATATGGTTGTTAGAACTACTGACTGGCACTTATTAGTACTATATACAGATCCACAACATCGTTATCCTAACACTGGTGGCTCTTTAGACGATGAAGGAACAGACCAGAATGGAATCCGTTGGGTTTCTGGAATTTTAGGCTCTGATGGTACTAACTATGAGACTGCAGGAAGTTCAGTTTATTGGCGTGACATGGGAGCAATTAAAGACCAATCAGGTATTTTAGTTGGATTTAATGTTGATCATACCAAGGTTCAAGGAGATGGCTTTGACCCTAATATTGCTGGTACTCCTGGAGGTCTTGCTGGAGAAGGAGGAACTGGTGTTTGCGGCTATCTCCAACAACACTACCCAAGTGGATTAACAGGAAAACAAAATTCTACTTATACCAATTCATACGCTGCAAAGATTGTAACTTATAATCCACCTCCAACAGGTGAAAACCTTGATAAACAAGATAAAGAGTTCTATGCTTATGATTATCTTACCTATAGATGGTATTATTTAGGTAAGATTGCGGACAGTGGTATGAGAGACGCAAAGCTTTTAGAAAGCGCTCAAGTTAATGCTTCCAATCTTTCTAGCTTAAGCACAAATGGTCTTTTATTCACAGCAATTCCTTCTACAATCTCCAATAGTGCAATGCCTAAATATTGGGATATTGCTTATAACTCTTGGGTCTAAGGTGATTATTTATGAAAATAATTCAATATATTGGCCCTTTTACAGCGGGACAGTCTATTACTGTCCCTGCTGAATATGATTGCGAATATGTTCATATAGGAATTCAGTTTCCTTTTAGACAACCAATCGCATATATAACTGATTCTGCTGTAACTCCTGATTTAGAAATTGGTTCTATGGATGGAAGTTCTATTCCATATAGAATTAATGACACAGGAATCTTAGAGTTTGACAATCTAGCTCAAACTTCTTGGAGAATCAGATTTTTAAAAGACATGCCTTTTGAAGGCATTATAGATATTGCGTATCAAGAAACGAATGAGTAAAAAGGAGGTAGTAAATGGCAAAGGGGAATCCTAATGATGATAGCCGCAAATTAAATTTTGTAGCTAGAGTTTATGATCCTGACGCTACAGAAGATCCCACTTATGGTAAGTATCGTCCAGTATACATTGCTCCAGAAGCTACCTCAACAGTTCTTGGTGACGTATACCTTTCTGATGCTACAGATGGTACAGAATCTGCGGCAACAGGCGTGACTGCTGCTACTCCTACGGCTGTTAAAAAAGTACAGGATAACGCTAACAACAAGTTAGATAAAACAACAAGGGCCGCACAATCAGTAACAAGTGATGTTACGTTTAATGGTGTTTTAACTGCTAACCAAGGAATTACTGTTCCTAGTGGACAATTCTTTAAAGGTAATTTACAAGGCAATGCTTCGACTGCGAGTGAATTAACTCCAGGGGCTGGAATTGCAGTAAAAGTTGGAGTTGCTGAAGCAAGTAATCCTACGACCTTTACAGGCAAAGGGAATATTACTATTCAAGTAGACCAAGTAGATGCATCTAAAGTCACAGTTGGTACACTTCCACTTAACGTAATCCCGCAAGGAGCTTTAGAACGTGTAGTTTCTTATGAATCTGTTCAAGCTGCTATTACTGCTTGGTCAAGCGCAGGTTCAAATGCAAAGCCTTTTGACATTGGTGACACTATTAGAGTTACAGGCGTAACTCCAAATGTTATGTACAGTGTTGTTGGCTCTCCTGGAAGTTCAAGTAGCTATGTTGAGTATGCGGCTGGTACTGCTACAAACGCTTTAAATGCAGAAGAAGCTGAACATGCGGCCGATGCAGATCATGCTGATGTTGCTACTAAATTAGGTACTACAACTGTAGGTAGTGGGATTAAACCTATCTACTTAAATAATGGTACAGCAACAGCTTCTACTTCTACAATTGGTTCAAATGTAAAACCTATTTATATGACGAATGGAGCACTTACTGCTTCTAGTGCAGACATTGGTTCTAATGCAAAGCCTATTTATATGGTTGATGGAACTTTAACTGCTATGTCGTCAAATGTTGGAGCTACAAATAGACCAGTATATATAAAGGCTGGAGCTATTACTCAATTAGATTTTACTATTGACAAATCTGTTCCTGCTGATGCTAAATTTACAGATACTACTTACTCAGTATTCAAAGGTGCTACTGCAAGTTCCGCAGGTAGCACAGGACTTGTCCCTGCTCCTGCCGCAGGAAATAATTTAAAGTTCTTGCGTGGAGATGGTACGTGGCAAGTAGCTGGAGAAGTTACAGGCGTTAAAGGTGATGCAGAAGGCTCATATAGAGTAGGAAACGTAAATCTTACTCCCGCAAACATTGGAGCTTTACCATTATCAGGCGGTATATTAACTGGTAATCTTGCTTCTAGACAAATTGCTCCAAGCGTTAATAACACTTATACTCTTGGAACGAGTAGTTTAAAATGGAGTAATGTTTACGCCACTACTTTTACAGGCAATTTAACAGGTAATGTTACAGGTAGCTTAAGTGGCAATGCGACAACAGCTACTACCGCAAACAGACTAAATAAAACCTTAAATTTGACAGGCAATGTTACTGGTTCTGTTAATTTGAACGCAGATGGAACTGCTAACTTGGCAACTACTATTGCTGATAAAGCTGTTACCAATGGTAAATTAGCTGACGATGTAGGCACTGTTTATATTGGGACAGACGAGCCAACAGAAGCTCATGTTAAAATTTGGGTAAAAATTTAGAACTTTGAATAAAGGGCATATTATTATTACAATAATTTGCCCTTTTTTATTATATTTAGGTTATTTATTAATGACACGAGAGAAAAGGAGTTCTATGATATGTTAAAGAAAAGTAAGGACTTAATGGTTCTTGGGGGGCAATAGCCTAACACCTCATTTATTTTATAATTTGATATTAATGAGGTGTTTATAGTGAGTTGGGTAAATTTGTTAGATATAGTTTATCCAATCGGAGCTATATACTTCTCAAGAAATTCAACTTCTCCCGCAAGCATTGTTGGAGGTTCTTGGACTCAAATTCAAGGAGCTGTTCTTGGAGCTGTTGGTGAGTCTATTTCTAATGGATATGGCGGAGATAAAACTATTTCAATAGATCAAATGCCAAAACATAAGCATTCTGTTAAATGGTCTAATGATCCTGACGATGAAAAGGCAGTTGAGTTTAATAGTCAGGACTATCCAAGTCGTCATTTTAACGCTGGCGAAGTAAAGCGATTCACTTCTGAAGTTCAAATGGCAATGACATCAGAAGGATTAGTTGTACTTCCCACGGGGGGGGGCAAGAATATTTCCCCTACTACTTTGGAGTATATGTCTGGTACAGAACTGCTTAGTAGGTGGTTGTAATGGCTAACTGGGTTAATTTATTAGATATTATCTACCCAGTAGGGTCATTATATATGTCTATGAACGCAACTAGTCCTGCGACTTTAATAGGTGGAAATTGGGAGCAGATTATAGATAGATTTTTGCTACCCAGTAATTCTTCTAGTATCATTAATGATAAAGGTTATTATCATTATCACGGTCTTTCTGACGAAGGCGGAGCTTTAATTGATTTAGGTTCAGGTACAAACGACAAAACATATTTGGTTATTACTAATTCTCCTTCTGGGAAACTGTCTGATTTTACGCCTGACTATCATAGATATTGGAAAGCTTCTTCTCAAGGCAACGCTTCTGAAGAATATTATACCACTACAGCTTTAACTGGTAGAACAGATTATTATGGATATGGGGATGATGAACCCTTAATGCCGCCTTATATTACAATTTATTGTTGGAGAAGAATTTCTTAAAATAATATCAAATTATAACTTATTTATTAAAAAGTAATAAAGGAGTTATTAAAATGATATTAGATTTATATAGAGTTACTCTCTCTTGGGGGGGGCTTAAACTAGGCTCTAGATTTATAGCTACCTCCGCAAGGAGAGTGGTATAAATGGCATGGATAAATTTGTTAGATGTGATTTATCCTATAGGTAGTTTATATTTCTCAAATAAAGCTACATCGCCAGCTTCGATAGTTGGTGGTTCTTGGACTAAAATTGAAGAGGCTGTTATTCGTAGCGGTAATACAGTTGGATACATGGGAGAAGACGAACACGCTATCACTATAGATGAAATGCCAAGTCATAGGCATAATATAGATATATATCTACATGACTATAATGGTACAAACCAGTCTTGTAACAGAACGCAGTGGACTGACAAAAAGGACGCTGCTGGTAAAGCTTTAACCAATGTAAAAGGGGGGGGGCAAGCGATGTCTCTTGTCCAACATTCTTACAATTGTTATATTTGGTACAGAACAGCCTAAGATTAAAGGAGGTCGCTAATGGCCTTCGTTAATTTCCTAGATATAATTTATCCTGTAGGTTCAATTTACATATCGGTTGATTCTTTAAGTCCAGCTAGTATTATAGGTGGATCATGGGAGCAAATTAAAGGACGTTTTCTTCTAGGTAGTGGCAATGGATATTCTGTTTTATCCACTGGAGGAGAAGAGGAACATCAGCTAATAAACAATGAACTTCCAACTACAATAAAAGTGCCTCATAGTAAAGAAGACGATCCAAATCATGATACTAATTGGTCATCTTTAACCAGCAATTCTATTTGGACTTATGGTCATCAAGACGGCGCTTTAAATTTAAAAGTTGTTGGAGGAGGTCAACCTCACAATAATATGCCACCCTATTTAGTTGTAAATCTTTGGAGAAGAGTTAGTTAATGTCTAATATCTTTTAATACATATAAGTATTGAAAGGATATTTTGTATTATGACTCTCAATAAAATAACAATCGTTGGGGGGGCTTAGTCTAACTAAAGCTCATATCTTCAACGATTTTAAGAAGGTGTACCAACTATGGTAAACCTAATGTATAAAGATACTGACAACACTTGGAAAAGCATTTTAGATATGTTTTATCCTGTAGGTTCTCTGTATTTTTCTACCAATTACACTTCTCCTGCTTCTGTTATCGGAGGATCTTGGACTCAGATCGAGAATGCTTTGCTAGGAGCTACAGGGGATAAGATGGGCGATATTAAAGATTATAATGGAAGTTATCGTATAACTGTTAATCAAATGCCAAGTCATAGTCATACTGCAAAGTTGCTAGGTATTGATTCAGGCTCTCTACAAAGCAATACTTCCTTTATGTGGAGTGCTTTAAGAGATATTAATTTGCAGCAGCACGTTTCTGGAACAGGCTCCACCTATTCCTCGGGGGGGGGGCAGCGACTTTATCCCCTATCATTTCACTATGGCTGTCTGGTATCGAACTGCCTAAAAATAAGCGAGGTGTTATAGCATGGCTGTAACACTTGGTAATATTTATATCAAAGACTCTGCTGATTGGAATACTTATTTAGATCTTGTGTATCCTATTGGAGCTTTATATATCTCTGCAACAAGTACAAGTCCAGCTTCTCTTTTAGGTGGCACCTGGTCTAGCGTTACCGGAGGAAAGTATTTAAGAGCTAACGCTAGTTTTGATAATGGAGGTAGCAACACTATAAGCATAGATCAGATGCCTTCTCATAATCATGGTTGGAAGCAGTGGAATTTTATTCAACATAAAGTATATGGATATTCTGGTGGAACAGCCTATGGATATATTAGTAGTGGTTCTGAGAAAACGAACTATACAGATTCTACGGGGGGGGCAACCCTTCTATCCAACATATCAAAACGTTTATGTCTGGAGAAGAACAGCCTAGCCTTTGTGGAGGTGTGCTAATATGAGCACCATAGCAAAGAATATCTCTTTTAAAGACTCCTCTTCTTGGAACACACTTTTAGATTTAATTTACCCAATAGGTTCAATCTATATAACAACCTCTTCAACCAGTCCTGCTTCTAGTATTGGCGGATCTTGGTCACAAATAGAACCTGGAACTTTTCTAATGGCTGCTGGTGAAAGTTACAATGTATTATCAACAGGTGGAGAAAATACGCATAAGCTAACAGTTAGGGAAATGCCTGGTCATACTCATACTGCTAAGATGTGTTGGATAGAAAATACTGGATCACAAAATATTACTGCGGGGAAATTTGTTTATAGAGACTCTGGTCGCACGACTGCACAACCTATTTGGGATACAAGTCGTGTTGGAGGAGATCAAGCTCATAATAATATGCCAAAATATATTGCTGTAAATATTTACTATAGAACTGCTTAATTCTTATTTTATAAAATTTTTAATGGGTACTCTTTTTATTAAGAGTACCCTTTTTTCTATATGGTCGTATTCAATGAATTTTTTAATTTTTATTTTTATACTCTATAGATTATGTGTAAAAAAGGAAAGGGGTATTGTTTAAATTGGATGCGTTTTCTACTCTTTTGACGCAATACTCCATTGAAACTATGGTATTAATAGTGGTCATGTTGGGAGTAGCCACTAAATTTATTGGCGAATTAATTGAATGGTTTTATACTAAATTAAGAAAGTATTTTAATCATCAAAATGATAAAGATAAAGCTCATAGTGAAATTACAAATGGGCTTTTAGAAATAAAAGAAGTAGTTGATCAACTAATGGAGAAATTTGAAAAGTTAGATACTAGAGTTGATTGTTTAGAAAAACAAGTGGTTTTAACAACAGAAAGGCTCCAAGAGAATAGTAAAAGCTATATTATAGATAAACATCATTATTTCTTTTATCAAGTTGGAGCCATTGATGATTTAAACCTTCAAAGTCTAGAAAGAAGATATTTATATTATAAGTCTGCGGGAGGAGACTCCTACATTGACAATTTAATGGAAGAGATAAGAGAACTTCCTAAACTAAATTTACAAAATCAAAATATAGTAAGCGCAATTCATTCTGCACGAGAGCAATGAAAGGAGAATAAATGCCCACAGAACTAAAGGCTTTTACTGTCAATATGAAATCTATGGATCAAGATATTGACGATCCTATCATTGCGGGAGCAGGTGATGCCAATGGTCGCACCTTTAGAGTTATTTTCACTCAAGAAGCTGCCGCACAGTTTACAGAATATTCTAAAGTATATCTATCCTGGAAACACAAACAGGCGAAAATTGAAGGCTTGAATGTTTTCAAGCAAGTAAATAATGATCCAATGATTTGGGAAATCCATTGGCCGCAAACTAGGTGCTGACGATATTATAGCTGGTAGTAATGTTCAAGTTAACCATGATGATGTATCTGGACATATTACAATTTCTGCTACTGATACTAATACCAATACTACATATACCCTGTCCAAGAGCGGCTCTACAATTACACTATCTGGCAGTGACGGCAGTTCAACAAGCGTCACTGATGCTGATACTACCTATTCTCTTGGGAGTTTTGGTGTAACTGCTACTGCTGCGGAGCTAAACAAATTAGATGGTGTAACTGCTACTTCTACTGAATTAAATTACGTAGATGGAGTTACATCTAATATTCAGACCCAGCTAAATGGAAAAGCCGCTGCAACGCATAACCATAGCGCAAGCAACATCACATCAGGCTATTTGCCTATATCTCGAGGCGGACTTGGTGGAGGTACGGCAACAGCAAGTCTATTCAACCTGATCTCTGGTAGCGTTCAAGAATTTAAAGATACAGATATTTCAAATATTTATGTTACCCTTGTTGATGGTGACGGAAGCGCAACAAACCCAATCTTAAAAGCAGTTACACCTGCTAATTTTGCTGCAGGTATAGCGACGCTTATTAAGCCGTCAGACATTGGAGCGGCGACGAGTTCGCATACTCACAACAATGCTACAACTGCGGCTGCTGGCTTTTTGCCTAAATTGGGTGGAGGAACGACTAATTATTTAAGGGCAGATGGTACTTGGGCTAAGCCTCCTGATACTAATACTACATATTCAGATATGAAAGGTGCTACCTCTAGTGCGGCAGGTACTCATGGTCTAGTTCCTGCTCCCGCTGCTGGAGCTGCAACAAGATATTTAAGAAGTGATGGTACATGGCAAGTTCCGCCCGACACTAATACAACATATTCATCTGCTACAACATCTAGCGCTGGACTAATGAGCGCTGCAGATAAAACAAAATTAAACGGAATTGCATCTGGAGCTAACAAATATACGTTACCTGTTGCTACGGCTTCAGCGCTCGGCGGTGTCAGAATTGGATTCCCTGAATCAGGAAAAAATTATCCTGTAGAACTCAATAGCAGCAATCAGATGTTTGTAAACGTTCCTTGGACAGATACAAACACAACCTACACGTTAAGTTCATTTGGAATTACTGCAACTGCTGCAGAATTGAATAAACTTGATGGGGTTACAGCAACAGCTACTGAATTGAACTATGTTGATGGAGTAACTTCTAATATCCAAACACAGTTAAATGGTAAAGCTGCATCTAATCATACTCATAGTTACTTACCTTTATCTGGTGGGACTTTAACAGGAACTCTTAATTCTAGGGCTATTGCTCCAACAGCGACCAATACTTATTCTCTTGGGACAAGTTCTTTAAAGTATAACGCAGTGTATGCTACGACTTTTTATGGCTCTTTGTCTGGCAACGCTTCTAGCGCTACAAAACTAGGAAGTTCAACTGTTGGTTCTAGTGTTAAGCCTATCTACTTAAACAAAGGTGCCGCAATCGCGAGTTCTAGTACAGTAGGTTCTGCTACTAGGCCAGTCTATCTAAACAATGGCGCTATTACTCAAGGAACTTATACTTTAGGGGCAGCTTGCGCAAAAGGGGTAGACACTTCTATTTCTACAGGATCTACTTCTACAAATCTTCCTACTTCAAAAGCTGTTGCAGCTTTAGTTGCTTCTAGTGGTGGAGGGCAAGAAATAGCAATACAGTCTACTGAACCAACAGATAGTAATATCAAGTTATGGATTAAAATATAGCAAATTTTTAATGGGCAATTTTCTATTATAGATTTTTGCCCATTTTTATTATATTATAGATTTTTTAAGATAATAATATTTTTTAGGAGGTGCTTCGCTTGGCTTTAGGCGGAAATTATGGCAACAGCGCAGGCACTGCAAGTTCAAAATTTAGAGCGTACATTGAAATTGGCATTTCAGACCAAACAGCTACTCAGTATAGGTTAAGGCATAAATTTTCTATTAGAGTAGATACTGGCAATTTTAGTGGAGCTACTGCACATAAATCTTGGGGAGGAACAGTCAGCTTATATGGAGCTGGATGGTATGGTGACTCAGGATGGATCGATGATGGTTGGAAAAGCTCAGGACAAGGTGTAAGTTTAAGCTGTAACGCTTACTATACAGGAGGTTCTGGAAGAACTTATCGTTCATCTTGTTCCGCAAGTTATACTGTTCCAAATCTTCAACAGATTCCAAATCTTCCTACTAGCATTTCACTAAGTGAAACAGGAACCGCTACTTGGGCTTTTACCACCGCTTCTAACAAGCCTGTTACGGATCAACAAATTGCCTTAGAAATAAATGACGAATGGCAATCTGCAATAGCAATTTCTAACGGCACCACTAAATCTTACTCTTTTGGAGAGTTAGAAGATAATAGTCGTTATAGAGCTAGGGTTCGTTTACATAACAGTTCTGGATGGACAGATTATAAAACTTCTGAATACCTATATACTACTCCACTAAGTCCTACTTGTTCTGGACAGAGAATTGATAATACAGCTTATTTATCAGTTACAAATGGAGCAAGCATAAATTATGTAGATTCTTATGAGTGGAAAATTAATTCTAATGGGACTTGGGGAGATCTTGATCCTACAACAGAAGAGAGCACACAAGTTCAATTATCGAATTATGGAGAAACCGTTCAGGCACAATGTAGAGTTAAAAATTTAGATGGTCAATATTCTGATTGGGTAACTTTTGAGGTAGAGCCTTTAGCAAGATTATTTGTTAGACTTCCTGAGAATATTGATATAAAAATGCCAGATATTCAAGTTTTTATCCAAGATCCTAATTCATAAAGAGTTAAAAGGAGACATATGAGAATTTTAGATGAAAATGATCAAGAGCTTTCTGAAGATCAAATTGATTATGACAAAGGTTACTTACAAGGTGATAAAATCTTTGTAAAACATCATGAAGAAATTTTAGCAAAAGATGAAGTTTGGCACTATGCTGTAAAAACTTTTTACTTTACAGACGGTTCTTCTTATAATGTAACTGGCGAAGATGATCCTCATATTAAAAAAATTGAACCTGATCAGGGGAAATTTGGATATATTAGCCAAGAGGGAGAAGAGCCAAAAGAAGTAAAAGGTATTGACCTTCAACAAGTTGTAGACAGTGAGCGTCAAGAGGGTAAAGAAGCTTGGGACGAATATGAAGATATTCAACGTTATATTCTTTACACTGAAGAAGAGTTAGAGGAAAATCAAAAAAGAAAAGAAGAACAAGAAAAGCAGCAGAATTTCTTGTCTACTAGTCCAGATCGTCTTGACAATGCAGAATTGGACATTACAGATCTCGCTGTTACTGTAGCAGACCTCTTTATTGGTCTTTAAAATTTTTACATAGAAAGGATTTTTCACAATGGAAGTTTCTGAAAGCATGTATCGTGTATTAAAACTTGCGGCTCAAACTAAAATTAAGCGTGGCGAAGATGGTTATGCAGTGCTTGAATCTTATGCCGCAAAAGTATCTTCTAATCAGCTTGAGCGCATGACTCAAGAACTTATCGAAGAAGGTTATTTGCAGTAAGGAAAGAAGGTAACTTATAAATGGATTTTAGTTTTGTAGTAGAATATATTTCCCCTATTATTTTAGTTGCTTGTCTTATTGTGGGCTATGTTATCAAACATGCCATTCCTAACGAGACAATCAATCGTTATATCCCTTTAATTTTAGCTGTGTTAGGTATTGTCTTAAATGTTTGGGCTTGCATGGGTATCAGTCTTGAAATTGCTGTAACTGGTGCAATGTCTGGCTTAGCCTCTACTGGTTTGTATGAATTATTTGCACAGTTAATTGAGAAAGGCTTTACCACTAAGGCTGAAGCTACAGAATCCACTGAAGAGTAAGGGGATTTAATTATGGCTGAAGAAAATGAAGAACAATTAGTAAAAGAAATGCCAAGTAACGAAGCTACAGATTCTGAAACTCCTTCTCAAGAGCCTGTAGCACAAACAGGAGATGATGAATAGTGGCAACTGCTCAACAAATGGTAGATAAGGCTGCTTCTCAGATTGGTTATACTGAAAGTCCAAGCGGTTCTAATCACACAAAGTATGGTGCTTGGTATGGCTTAGATTATAATCCTTGGTGCGATATGTTTGTATCTTGGTGCGCAGATCAAATTGGTGCTGGTAATGTAGTTGGCAAGTATGCATATTGCCCAAGTCATGTAAATTATTTTAAGAACAAAGGACAGTGGCTCGATCGTGAAGAAAAGCCACGCCCAGGCGATATTGTCTTTTTCAGCAATGGTTCTCGTGCATGTCACGTAGGTATTGTTGAACGTCGCAATGGTACTTCTAGTGTAACGACTATTGAAGGCAATACCTCTGTTACCTCTAACGACAATGGTGGAGCTGTCATGCGCCGCACACGCACGTATGGCACAGTGGGTTCTAGCTGGTATATTTTAGGCTTTGGTCGTCCTAATTATGATGGAGCTTCTGGTACAGTAACTAGTGGTAACACTTCTAGTTCTGGTAGTTCTAGCTCTTCTAGCTTTAAAAATGGAACTTATACTATTACAGCTTCTGAACTCTGTGTCCGCACAGGTCCAGGTACTAATTATCGTGTAAAGAGGCATTCTGAGCTTACCGCGGATGGTAAAAAGCATGACTCTGATCGAGACGGCGCTCTTACTCGCGGTACTCGTGTAACAGTATCTGAAACTCGCAAAGTAGGAAATGATGTTTGGGGCAAGATCCCATCAGGCTGGATTGCTCTTTATTACCAGGGTAATACTTATGCCACTCTTGGAAGCTCTTCTGGTGGTAGTAGTAGCTCAAGCAGCTCTGTAGGCTCTTATCCAAATAGAACTTATACCATTACTGCTTCTGCATTAAATGTTCGTACTGGTGCTGGTACAAAATATGCTAAGAAATCCAAGAGTCAGTTAACAGCAGATGGTAGGAAACATGCTAACGCAAATGGTGCACTTCTAAAGGGTACTCGTGTTACTGTTTCTCAAACTAAAGTTGTTGGCAATGATGTTTGGGGTAAAATTCCTAGTGGTTGGATTTGCTTAGAAGAGAACGGAAAATCTTACGTTTCTTAAATAAAAAAAATAAAGGGTATCCTTAATTGGATACCCTCTTTTTTTATGCTCTTTTTATAGATCTAATGCATCCTTTAAAGTCCACGCAAACATATTTTTATTACATTCAAATAGATCTTTTTCATCTGAGATATAATTGATCTTTAATATATAATCAAAAAGATGTTTATAGTAATTCTTTAGGATATTATGAGAGAGCTTTTTAATATCATCGGTATCTAAATAATCTCCTAAAATACCTTTGATATAAGAGTTTAATTCTGCTTGTCCAATGTAATAATTTTTTTCTGCTTTCTCGATCTGAATTTGATTTACAAGTGAAGCAAAGCTATATGGAAGAATGTGGCTTAAGCAATAGTAGAATTTATCTTCATGTTCTTCTTCTTTAACAATAATTTTGATCAAAACTGTTAACGAGTCAAGGTTAGGAGCACTAACGCACTCTAAATGAAACGTAGCATTAATCTGTTCTAAAATATTTGTAAGTGAAAAAGTTTTTTCATACGATAATGATAAGTCCATAACATAATTTCTTTCTCTTTAAAAAGCACTTTTATTTTGTTCTTTTTCAATAATTCCTGCGTATCCAAGAGTGATAGCATCAGCTTCATCAGATGTTACTTTGATATTTAACTTATCTTTCACAAATTGAATAGCAGCCTCTTTTTGCTCTTCTCGCTTTTTACCAAAGGATGTTCCGCACTTTTCTTTTATAATCTTTCGCCAATGGGAAGGAGCTAAAACAGAAAATTTAATATCATTAAAGTAACACCAAAGAATAATTGCGGCCTGTATGTATGCGAGTTTTTTATAAGTTTCATTGTTATGTTGATTTTGAATATCTTCAAAGAAAATATAATTTGGCTCAAACTTATTTTTCAATTCGTTTAATTCTTGCCAAAATTGAGCTAATCTTTGCTCCATTGGAAGGCTGCTTTTGATAGAAAAAGTGCCATATTCTTTAAGTGTCTTATCATCAAAAACAGCCCATCCTGTTACTCGTGCGGCCTGGTCTAGACTAAGATAAATCATATTAGGCTCCTGTTGAACCTAAACCACCACGTCGCTCATTTCCTAAATCTTCGACTTCTTCAAATTCAATATCAGGTTGAACCTTTTGGATGCGGAATTGGCACAAACGAGTTCCTTTTGGAATAGTAATATCTCGTGTAGCAAAAACTGGCATCATCCAAATATCATCGTTGCTGCAATATGTAGAGTCGATTATTCCGATTGCGTTAGTTTGAAGCAGTCCCCATCGCTTAAAAGTAGAAGATCGTGAAGCAAGAATAGCTTCATATCCTTCTGGCAATTGACAAGAAAAACCAAGATTAATATAAGCACGTTCTCCTTCATGAAGAGTTACATCTTCATAATCAAAACAATCAATCCAATCTCCTTTTTCGACCTTTTCCATTCGAGCTGCCCCAGGAAGATATTTAATCTTAATAGTTTCTGCCAATCTTACCAACCCTCTCCATCTTCTCGATCTTCAATAATATCTGCTAGCACCTCTGATTTATTATATTCTACATAAGAATAGGGATTATCAGGTTCTTTTGGATCATTAAATACGAATGAAACTTTACAGATAAAATATTCGTCAAGAATCTCTCCACCCTTTTTAACTTCCTTTTTAGTCCAAGAGAAGTTAGTGAGAGTATAACCACCATCTTCTGCTTCCTTTTGAGCATTCTTGTGAAAAGACTCTACTTCTTCCATTGTTTCTACGCGATATTCATTTGTTGATTTAGTAAGCCAATTAATCATTATGCAATCCTTGTCTTAATGGTAGTTTCTTGTTCTGTCTGAATCATGAGTGGAGCAATATAATCTTGCGGACCTACGAATAAAATTTCTTCTACCTTATCTCCACTGGTCTTTTCATATTCAGTAATAGCCTCTTTTGCTGTTACTGCAATTTCAGGTCCCCAACACATGTATGATTTATTTTCTTCGTTTTCTTCTAAAGGTTTATTATCTTCAATAAATAACATTTTTGCTGCATCGTGCGGGAAAGCTACAATAACTAACTTAGCCAATTTCTACAACCCCCCAATCATAATTAAACAAGTAATACATTTCCATTTCACCTAAAGAATTTTTAATCCAACATTCATAAGCATTTTCCGCATGAACATATACAATATCAACAATCTGCCCTCGAAATTGGAGAGTTTTCTTTAATTCCTCTACACCTTTGGTGTAATTAGGCTTATTAAATCGAAATACTGTATAATAAGAGATTTCTTTGCACATAAGCATAAAATACTTATCTTTAGCAAAAGTAGAAAACCATCCACCAATGCTAACTAACTTTTTATTCAAATCTTCCTCTGAGAGAGGTTTCATTTGAGCATATAGCTGTTTGTGCATGTCATAATTATTCAACTCCATTTTAGGAGCATCATCGAGTACAATCTTTTTCTTCGCGGTCATATAATACCTTTCTATTTCTTATTACTATTATATTATATCATTTTAATTTTATTTTGTCAAATAAAAAAAGGGAGAACCAACTAAGGTTCTCCCGCATTTTTTTTTATTCTTCGTTAAATAGAACTATTTTACCGCAATCGTTAGTTCTTTTCATGTCGATGACTCGTTGGTTTGTCGAGCCAGCAAAAGGATACGTTAAATCTTTTTTATCCTCTTGGAATTGACCATCAACTAAAACATCAATATTTTTCAAGATGATATAAAGCAAATTTTTATTTGAGCCAGGAACATTTGAATACATTAGATGTTCTAGACATTCATATGTAAAACCTGTATATAACCAAATTTTTATATCTGGATGCTCTATTTTTATGCTAACTAGTAAATCTGCTAAATCTAGCCAGTTACATTCTTCTAATGGTTCTCCACCCAAAACAGAACATCTCGTAATATACTCTGGTTCAAGTAGCTTTAAAATAGTTTCTTTTGTTTCTTCTGTATATTCTTTCCCACCATTAAAATTCCAGGTTTCAGGTTGAAAACAATTTTTGCAATGGAAATGGCAACCTTGAGTGAATAGAGATACTCCAATTCCTATTCCATTTGATATATCCATAGAGCGAATACTAGCAATTCTCATATTAAGTACTCCTTAATTTTATTTTGTAAATATTCTGTGTCCAATTTATCAAAATCTGTATAAGGAATTCTAATCAAAGGAATGCCTTTAGTTTTGCAATATTCATTCTTTTGTTTGTCTCGCTTTATTGTTTTCTCAAAATTTTCTTTTGTGTTCCAGCCATCTGTTTCTTCTTTATAGGAATAATGCTGTATTCCATCATATTCTAAACAGATATTATAATCTGATAAATAAAAATCAAAAAATAAAGGGCTTGGTCTTTTAGCTTGTTCACTTTTTAAATCAGGAAAAGTTTTTTGTCTTTCAAAATTGTAATCTAGCTCTTTAAGAATTTTATCTATTTTTTCTTCTCCTTGAGAGACATGTTTACCACATCCCTTTGTTTTATTCTGAGACACATTTTCCATTAAAGCTACGAAAGGATCTCCGCAAACTGGACATTTAAATTTAGCTCTTCGATAAGGTCTACCAGTTTTTGGCGCAATATAAGGCTCTTCCTCGTTTAAATAGATAACTCCGCAATCTCCAATATAGTCTCCTGGTTTTCTGTCTATTCGATTCCATACTGGTAATTTTAATTCATTATATTCTTGAATAGTTTTTATAGAAGCTTCTAATGCTCTACATCCGCAGCTTTTTGTATGTCCATTTTTTGCATAGGCGATTCTTGTTATAAAGATAGTGTGATTTTTACAATGTGGACATTCAAAATACGCCTGTCGAATAGGTTTATTATTGCTCGGCTGAATATAAGGTTCAGCTTCTTTTATGTAAATTAGTCCATAAGGGCCAATTACTTGACCCTTATGATATTCAATTCTTTTTTTCATACCTAAACTTCTTTAACTGGGTGGTCATCTATGTGGATATACCTAGAAGCAATTTCCTGAGTTTTTCCATCATTCCAGAAATTTGTTCCTATATATCCGCAGGTCCTAGCAGCAACATTCATTTTTTCAGTATCAGTGTTACCGCAATTTGCGCATTCCCACCAAGTATTACCATTACTATCTTTATGCACATCAATAGTTTGTGTCATTCCACACTCTTGACAATAGGATGTTTTCATATTGATTTCGCAATACATAATATTGTTGTAAATATGTTCAATAACAGGATAAAGAGCTTCAATATTATTGCTTAAATCAACACTTTCTACATAACTTAAACACCCTCCAGGAGAAAGCTTTTGGAATTCTCCTTCAATGGCAATCTTTTCAAAGGGATTGATTTCTTTAAAACTTGGAATATGATAACTATTTTCAAAATACTTCTTATTACCAAACAATTTTTCAAATTGCTCTGGATAACGCTCTCTAGTTTTAGTCGCGAATTTATAAGCTAACGATTCTGCAGGACTGGAATAAACTGAATATCCGATATTTTCAGCGGCTTTCCATTCAGCGCATTTATCATTTAACTTTTGAAGAACAGCTAAAGCAAAAGGTTTTCCTTTTTCGCCTACTTGGTCTTCTCCAGTCATAATCTTAACGCACTCATATAATCCAACGAATCCCAAAGAAATTGTCGAATAATTGTTATGGACTAAATCATAAAGAGTATCATCTGGATTTAACCTAGCTAAAGCTCCATCCATCCAAAGAATTGGAGCTACAGAAGCTTTTGTCTTAGAAAGTCTATTTGCCCTAGTTTGCAAGCCCTTATGAGCAATTTCAAGACGATGTTCATAAATTTCCCAGAATTTGTCAAAGTCTCCATTTGCCGCAAAGGCAATATCGGGAAGATTTATACTAGCAACTCCGCAATTAAAACGACCCCAATATTTAGGCTTGCCGTCATAGTCTTTCGCTCTTGAAATATTATTGAAACCGTTTCCAGATTCATCTGGAGTAAGGAAACTCCTACATCCCCATGGATATTCGATAAAGCTCGCTACAGCTTTACCCGTTCTCTTATGAACTGCTCTATGTCACCATAGAGATTAGACTATATCATGCACCGCTTGGGCGCCCTGCCATTTCGACCGCCAATAGCTTGCGGCCTACGTCTTTCGACTAGTCGTTAGGCTTTTACCTGTTATGCAGGATTTAGCACGGTAGGTTGTCTTTTACAAGATTTTCCCCGTTTAAGCAGGTTTTTCTTATAACATTGCTGTTATAAGGCACAGGTTAGTTTATGCAGGCGTAACAGTCTCCGTCTCCATTACCATTTATCTTTAATTGTTTCATAATTTTTTCAGAAATATAATCTGGAGTTAATCTACAAGAAGAACATTTAATTGCTTCTTGGGTTACATGCCAATATTTTGTTCCAGGCTTATAGTTATCTTCCTCAAGAACATAGAGTAGTTTAGGAAATGCCTGTGTTACAGGGATACCATCTCTATTGGGCATACCTTCGATTCTTTGCCTAAAAAATTCTTTAATAAGTAAAATAAGCTCTTCTTTATATTCTTCAGTGTCATTCAAATACATAAACACTGAGCAAAATGGCGCTTGACCATTAAGAGTAAACAAAGTAGATATTTGATAATTAAAAGTCTGGACAGAATCAGCAATTTCTTTATTCAAATCTTTTGCTGCTAGCTCTTTTGCTTTTTCATCTGATAATCCACAATCTTTATACTTTTTAAGAAAAATGTTATAAGAGCTTCTTACAAAAGGCGCAATATGCGTTAAGTTAATGGATTCTCCACCATAGGAGTTGGCTGCTACTGCTGCCATAATTTGAGTGGTAATAGTCATTGCAGTAATTAAGCGATGCGGCTTATTAATCTTCACATTATTAATGACTGTGCCATTTTGCAGCATATCATTTAGATTAATAAGTTCACAATTGTGTAATGTTGACTGTGCCATATAATCCATATCATGTTGATGGACATAGCCTTTATCGTACGCCTCAATAACGTCTTTTGGAAAAATATAATTTCTAGCAATGTCTGTAGATACAATACCAGCTAAATAATCTCTTTGAACAGTAACTAAATCAGGATTTTTATTAGAATTTTCTTTCTCCCAATAATCGTTCGCCCCTTGAATCATAGAAAGAACTTCTTTATCATTGGATTTCTGTCTAGCAAGTTCGTGTTCATACCGATACCTAATATATGCTTTTGCTTCTTCTCGGTATCCATGATCTAGAAGCGTATCTTCTACAATATCTTGAATATCTTCTATTGGGGCATATTCATTTTTATTAAAGAAGAATTGTTGGAGCCTATCTTCAATATCATTTAATACTTCAATATCTTCAAATTCTTTATCAAAATCCTGAAATGCTCCACTGATTGCAATAGAAATTTTTTCAAGATCATAAGGAGCTATAAAACCATTACGCTTTTTTACTTTATACATGTATCACCCCATATCTTGTGGTTTTTAATTGTATATTTATATGAAAACTACAATATATAGATTATAATAAATTGCCCAATAGAGAAATAACTAAATAGATAAAAGCACTTGCCGCAAACACATAAATAGTCCATTGCCAAAATAAAGTTTTAACAAAATTAGCCTTTATATTCGCTCTAGACCATTTTTGACTCTTTTCTTCAGATATCATATTCCCGAAGTGTTGAAGGTATAAAGAAGCAAAAATACTTACTAAAAAGGCAATAAAAGAAATTGCCGCAATAGTTCCTACTAATCCTAAAAGAAATACGCCCAATAAAAACAAACTACATCACCCCTAAATATCTTAAATATTTATAGACTTCTCTAGATTCTGTAATAACTCCTGAATAATTTTCTAGTGTAAGGCATACTCTAAACTTATCGAGAACCTTATAGAAATTAAAAAAATCTTTCCAGTCAGCAAATAGCCTTCTAAAATATTGTATTTTCCACCTTCCCTCTCTATCTCTAGAACGCTGTAATCGTATGATAGGATTTGTAGTTTCTAAGTAAATAGGTACGATAATATATTTGCGGCGATAGGCAATTAAACTCTTTATCCCTTCTGGATTAAAAACTCCAATATTAATTCCTTGATTGATTGAATTCATTGGAGTTCCATAGAACCATCCTCTAAAGGTAGAATACTCTAAATATTGTTTTTTCAAAATTTTCATTTTGAAATTTTCTTCTGAAATAAAATTATAGTCTATTTTATTTTTTTCATTTTCACGCATAGGTCTGGTTGTATCACTTATAATAAGGTTACAAAGGTATCCTTTTTTATCAAGATCTTGATATAACCACTTTGCTAAACTATCTTTTCCAGTTGCACTTTTTCCGCATATAGCTAAAATAACAGGTTTAGAATAATTAACAGTTTTACACATATATGTTCTTTCTACTACTTTGTTTTTCTATATTATACCATTTTTATTTTCTTTTGTCAAAAAGAAAAAGAGAGGACTATTCATCCTCTTCTTCTTCTCCATATCTTCTCCACGTAGACTCTAAACTTCCATCTTCATTAATAGCTGTAATCTTATATAACCCATGATATAGACTTTTTTTGTAAGTTTTTTCAATAAACATATTATTGCGTCTAAAACCATTGAAAATTACCAGAGTACCTTTTTGGAACCATCCTACTTCTCTTACCTTCTTAGTTCCATCAGGCATAATTTCACTAATGCGGCGATTATACTTTGCAAAATAATCTCTTCCCATTTTTACTGTAACTACTCCACTCCCAATAGTCAAAAGTGAAATAGAAGAGTGAGCATCATCTTTTGCAATTACTGTTCCCGCGATCCTGAAAGTTTTAAAGATTGGAATTTCAACTCCATTGCGTTTAAAGGTATAATCTACTATAGGTTCTTCCGCAAGATCATTAAACTCAACAATATCATACCTGCCAAGTTCAACATGAGCCAAAGAATGATCGTGATAATACATTCCTAAGCTATCCATTTCCCAGTCAGAATAAGTACCTGCTGCGTATTTATCCCAACTCTCTTGGAAAATTTTATCATTTAAAACATTAAGAATTTCTTTCTGATGCTCTTTAAAATAATTTTTTGCAGGCTCCATAGCTTTATTATAGATCTTTTTCCATTCTTTCTCTTGGATTGCTATAGTTCCATTATAAGGCTCTAAAAGGTCTATATCAAAATATTGTGCATAAAAATTATAGTAATAATCATCGCTTAAAAGAAAATAGTCTACACTCTTAAATTTCTTTTTCAGAAGTTTATTAAACATAAAAACTCTTTTTTCAAAAGCTAATTCTTGCGGGACAAGGCTCTTTTTAATAAGCCCATTAAAATTTTGGAGAGTAATTCTTTTTTTAGGTTCACAAACTGACCAGATATACTCCTTCATGATCTCTTTTCGTTCTCCAAATTGATCAAAAGCTCCTGCTTTAATTAATGACACCATGACAGTTTTATTAGCTTTAACCTTGCTTAAAAAGTCTTGCCAACTAGAATAGGGACGATGCTTAATAATTTCTTGCACGACTTCCCCACCAACTCCGTTCAATGACTTTAAGCCGTATAGAATAGAATTATTTTTTTCATCTGGTTCAAATCCATATTCAGAATTATTAATATCAACTAACGATACATGAATTCCATGTGCTATCATATTGCCTACAGCTTTTGCTATCTTACCATAGTTTGTTGCAGCTTCTTCTTCAAGTCCCGCATCTACTCGGAGACACGCAGTATTCCAATATACATCTGGAAAATATGTAGCTAAATATGCACACTGAACACCAATCATCGAGTACGAAAGAGTATGTTCAGCATTGAACGCATATCCGAGCTGCTCAGAAAATAAAACGTTCCAAACATATTTTCCAATCGCAGGAGACTTTGCTTTTTCTAAAACTTGTTCATGCAGCTTTGGAATTTTATCCATTAATTTTTTCCCAATAATTTTTCTTGCGGAGTTTGTTGTTTCAAGATCAAAGCCAAATAATCTTTCATCCATCATCATAAGCATAAGATCGTCTTGGAGAGGAAGAGTCCCATATGTATGCCCACAATATTCTTGAATAACAGACTGTTCTTTTTTTGTTAATCCATAAGAATTCATTTCATCAATCCAGTCTTGAGGATTGTTCTGAATTCTAAAATATCTATCTACAGGAGTTTCAGCTCCTTTTTCTTGTGCCATTAGTCTAATTAAAGCGTTAATTGCTGACAATTCTTTTACATTTCTTGGCTTTAATTTCTTAACTGCTTGAGAGCCTACTTGAGTATCAAATTGGAATAAATTATGAACTTGTAAATTATCAATCGCATCCCAAATTTTAGAATCTTCTAAAGGTAAAACATCAGGGTGAAGGTATTTGTCATAAGCTTCTCTTAGACTTAATTCAGGATCAATTTTATTATGTTTTTGCAGCAACTGAATACATTGAGTAATTTTTTCCATTACATCTGTAACAAGACTGTCAATCTTAGTTTTTCCAGCAGCTTCTTGATCATGCAAAGACCATTGAGTAATTAAAGTTCCATCAGGAGCTGTCATAATTGCACAATTATCAAACTCATGCCCTTTGTCATTAAAGACAATCCCTGACGCATGGATAGATCTGTTGGAAATTACCCCTTCAAGTTTCTTGATAATATCTAATAAGCCTGGAAAATTTTCTAATTCTTTTAAGAAAGTTTTATTAGGTTTGAGATCTTTTGTAGGATTTCCTTCTATCATATCTTTAATAGTATAAGTAAATCCTCGATTGCTTCCTACCAAAGAAGTTAAATATTGAGCTTCGTCATTGTCAATGCCTTCAGGATATTTTTCACTTCTATATCCTCGACAAGCACTTAAAATTGCTGCTCTACTTGACATAGTAGAAAAAGTACAAACTTGAACAAGACCTAAATCTCCTCTTTCTTCTCTAATTTTTTGAAACCATTTAGGCCGGACAGTTGGAGCCAAATCAAAATCCAAATCTGGTAGCTCTTCACGATTTTTATTTAAATATCTAAAATAATTATTTACTCCTTGAGCAATACAATCATATTGCGTTAACCCCATTAAATAATTATCTAAACCAGCTCCAGAACTTCCGCGACCGACTCCTACGCAACTCCCGCATTCCCAAATTAAATCAAAGTAATGTTGTAGAAAGATTGGATAACTAAAAATACAGGTATCTAGTTTCTTCCCAATTTCAATTTGTACTTCTGCTTCATTATCTAACTCTTGGAGATATGTGTTGTTAAAGAGTTTTTTCTCTTTTAGCTTATCTACACAGTAATTAACCCAATATCTTTCTTGATCATTGTTGCTGTTATAGAGCTTATCTAAATTTTTATATTTAGTATTTTGTTGTTTTTTAGGATAATTTATAACAGGCACAGTAGGAACTTGCTGAGGATGAAGCAAAGAATATGTTTCAACTTTATTATACATTTCCATGCTATTTTTAAATAATTCATCACAATTACAACCAGTAGGCTCCATATGTTTTCTAATATCTTCATAAGACTGTAAGTAAGTATATTGATAAAAACTATCAATATCCTCTCGTTCTCCTTGTTTACTATTTAATAAAGCTTTATGTGCAAGATAATCATCTTGAGAAACTCTATGACTATCATCTTGAATAGTTGCTTTAACATCAAAGATATTACAAAGTTCTAATGTTTTTTTATTTACATAAATTTGATCTTCATACAGAGCAGGTGCAATTTCAAAATAAAAATCATTATCAAAATTTTTTTTGCAAAATAGAACATGCTCTACAATTTTATCATGAGCCTTTTTTCTTTTTTTCTTATCCCCAATTTGTTCAGCGTCTCGCATTTGCAATAAATGATAACCTAAACTTGAGCCAATGCAAGCACTAGAACTAATTAAATGACCTTTGCCATATTTTTTAATAGTTTGCTCTAATTCTTGATATAAAAGAGGGACTCGCTGCATTCCTCGATCATAATAACTATTTAACCAAGCAATGCTCGACATCTCTCTTAACATTTGATGTCCAATAGCATCTTTTGCTACCAAAATAAAATGAAAATAAGGTTGATTTTTATCTCTTGTTTCAGTCAAATAAATTTCATTTCCAAGAGCAATCTTAAAATTAGGATATATTTCTTTTAGCTCTTGAGCATATTTATTAATTCTAATATGTGCGGAAAGAGACTCATGATCACTGATGCCAATCATATCGATTCCTAATTTAAGAGCTTTATCAATTAAATCTTCAGGGGAAGAGAGTGCGTCAAGAAGACGTAAGTTGCTATAAAAAGTATGATTATGAATTGATGCACGATGATTATACATTATTTTTATTAATCCTATTCTTTATATATTCTAGAGACAATTTATTATAATCTGTGTATGGGATTCTGATCAATTTTATATTATGTTTTTTGCAAAAATCTTCTTTTACCTTATCTCTATACTGTATCTCTTTTACTGTTTCAGAAGTAAAATATCCAACTTTTCGAGCGTTAAAATGTTGTTCTCCATCATACTCAATACAACAATTGTAATCAGGAAGATAAAAATCAAAAAATAACTTAGAACCTGTGATAGGATTTATGCAATTATCAAAAGTTTTTTGAGTTTGATAGGAAATTTCATTTATACTTAAAATTGATTTGATAACTGTTTCTCCTTTTGACACTATACATCCACAGCTTATAGTATCTCCACACAATAAATGAGTGCCAGAAACATTTGTAAGATTCCCGCAATCACATTGGCATTTCCAAATTACATTACCAGTTTTAGTTCTCTCTCTGCTATCTTCTAAAACTACAAGTTTTCCAAATCTTCTTCCTGTTAAGTTATTATAGTTTTTAGTAGCAAGTTTTTTTGTATTCTCTTTTTGGAGACAGCCACAACTTTTTATTTTCCCTTGAGTTAATTGGTTTATATCTACCACTTTTGTATTTCCGCAATCACATTTACAAAGCCAATAAGTTTTTGGTGGTTCTCTGTGATCTATTTTTATAGCTGTTAGCCGTCCAAATTTTTGATTTGATATATCTTGTAGTTTACTAATAGAAGTATAATACCCTCTTTTACATCCACAGCTTTTTGTTTTTTCTCGAATCAAATTAGTGTAGCATACTTCTATTTCTTTCCCACAATCGCATCTGCATTTATAATATGTTCTTCCATTTTTTTTAATAGGCTCTAAAGCTGTTAATGAATAAAATTTTTGTCCGCGTATATCTTTAATAGGTCTTGGCATAATAATCACTCCTTCTGTATATATATAAAAACAGAATGATTAATATTATACAATAATGATCAACTATTTTTACTTATAAACTTATTATAACATAAAAAAATAGCAGTGTCAACTAAACACTGCTTTGTTATAATCGTTCAAAGATTAAGTCATTAGGTAAGAAGTCTTTACAAATATAGATACTTGCAAAAGCGACTCCCTTTACAAGTTCTGTTTTCTCTTCATCTCGATAAAAATTAATTCTCTTATCAAAGATTAAGGCCTGACAACCTTTTAAATATTCAAATCTTGATTGTCCCTGCAAAGAAGGAAGAGGGAGTAATATTGCGAAAGGCTTATCTAGTTTCCGCAAACGTTTTAATATTTGATCTTTTAATGAAAAAGGAGGGTTAGATATGATACAATCGTATTCTTTTGGAGAATAATAAAAGAAATTTTCTCCATTATCAATATGACTTGATATTACATTATACCCTGCTTTTTCTAACTCTTGAACATAAGAAGAATTGTCTTTATCAAAAGGACACCATATAGTTTTAAATTGTTTAGGAATATACTTTAAAAGACAAGTTACTGCTTGGGGGGGGTGTAATATTCATCTGATTGTTTATCAGTTTTAGCTGTTAAATATCCTTTATTATTCATGTATAACCTCTAATAATATTATCCAAGAATTTCCCAATTAGCTTTGAAAAGTTCAAAAGAACCATATGGAATTTTTACTTTCTTTAATCCACCCAACAAGCTTAGATACCTTGCCAATGTGGTTTGTAAAGTATCAGGAATATCAATAGGTTCAATAGAAAACCATAAAAAATGTTCTTTATCGTCAAAACCAAGAGACTTACATCGATAAATTGCTCCTGGAATAATTGGAAAACAACCTCTGAACAATTCACCTTTTCCCTTGAAACGAGCTAGAAAAGAATGTTCTAAATATTGTCCTTTTCCTTTAGCTGGCTGTATAGGCATAAATTATCCTCTCGTTTATTCATTAACTACAGAAACACCACACGCTTTACGCATCAACTGTGCCATTTCTTCCATTATTGAAACAGCCTGCTCTGTATCCCACGGATGAATAGCATCCAAATCATCTGCTATCTCTAGCAGCGCATCGCGGTCAACTGTTGGTTTGTAATAGCCGCAATCTTCATGGTCAATATCACAGCAATCACATATTTCCTTATGTTCACATTCTTTGTTCATTTTTCTCTATTTCCTCTTTCAAAAAAGTCTTAAAATCTTTTTCCACTTTATTAATTGGTATTGAAATATGATCATCATCAAGCGAAATTTTTAACTCTTTTAATTTGTTCGCAAGCTCAAGGGCTTGTGCAATTTCTTCTACTGTACCTGCTACATTATATTCTTTGTATAAAAGGTTGATTTCCCCAGACATTCGATCAACATTAATTTCTAGTGTATCGTGTCCTTTTTTATATCTATGATTATTTAACCAATCACAATAACTTCTGGCGATTTCCATAGAAATAAAAGTGCTTGGGCTGTAAGCTATCCATCCGCATTCGTCATCAAAAATTTTCTTCTCATTAATTTCGACATAATTTAACCAAGAAGCATCAGCATCTCCATTGGCAAATTTTTTCATAGCAAGATCCCACCACTCACTATTGCGGAATTCTTCTATGGTATTATACTCAGCAATTGTTTTCCATTCGATCTTAAAAGACATTGACTTTCCATCAGAAGAAACATCTGAAATAATATGGGTGTACAAACTAATCTCAACGCTATCAGTAGTAG